>Ga0100387_10000291_pt1 | contig 42081 bp, 39 predicted proteins | sample CryGeymeta201511_FD_81547 | JGI IMG/M metagenome (GOLD analysis project Ga0100387, IMG submission 81547) | Groundwater microbial communities from Crystal Geyser aquifers in Utah, USA - Crystal Geyser metaG 2015-11 | ecosystem: Environmental > Aquatic > Deep subsurface > Groundwater | place... | reverse complement strand
TAAAATCACTCAGGCGTATCACGATGCAAAAACAGAAGGCAAGCTCGCCGATTTACCTGCCGAGCTGTTGCCTTACACTGAACAGGTATTTCAACTGATCGACAGCGTCTTTAGTGATGCGCAGATACCAGGCATTGACGATGATCGCAAAGGTAAAACGAATCCGTTGAGTGCCAACTTCGAAAAGAAGGAATTCAAGGCGCTTTGGAATCGCATCAACCGCAAAGCGGCTTATACCGTGCATTTTGAAACGCCAGAATTGATAAAGAAATGCGTAGCCGCGCTGGAAAAGGAACTCAAGGTCAGCCCGCTACAGTACACCATTGTCAAAGGCGAGCAGCTCGACACAGCAACCCATGATGATGTGAAGCAGGGGGAGTCATTCGAGATCAGGGAAACGAAGACGGAATCCCACAAGAACTCCATTCATTCCGCCGTCAAATACGACTTGATTGGCAAGCTGGCAGAGGAATCCCAGCTCACCCGTAGCACCATCGCCAGTATTCTTCAAGGCATCAACGTGGCGGTTTTCAGCCAATACAAAACCAACCCGGAAGACTTTATCGCCAAAGCTGCACGGCTGATCAATGAACAAAAGGCCACCGTCATCATAGAGAAACTGAGCTACGACTCAGTCGGTGAGACCTACGGCATAGACATCTTTACCCAGGAAAAACCAAAGGAAGATTTCAGTAAGGCAATCAAGGTTGACCACCATATCTATGATTATGTCTTCACCGATTCAAAGAATGAGCGCACCTTCGTCAATGAACTCGATACCAGCGCGGAAGTCGTGGTCTATGCCAAACTGCCCAAGGGGTTCTTTATCCCTACGCCCGTCGGCAATTACAACCCGGACTGGGCCATTGCCTTCCATGAGGGCACGGTCAAACACATCTACTTCATCGCCGAAACCAAAGGCTCCATGTCATCCATGGAGTTGCGGAAAATTGAAGACTGCAAAATCGAGTGCGCCCGGAAGTTCTTTACCAAAATTACATCCGACCAGGTTAAATATGATGTGGTAGACAGCTATGGCAAGTTGATGGAATTGGTGAAGTAGGGGCGCGCACTTGAGTCCAAAGATCAGAGTTTAGAAGTCAGGTTGCGGATGAAATTGCTGGTTTTTGTTTCACTGGCACCAGGGGCGGGTTCCGGGGAAGCCGCCGTTATTTGCTGCTGACGACTCATGGGTTCAATCTGATGCAGTTCCCTTAGTCCAATCATCGCCAGCAACCGTATCCGCTCCGCACGTTCCCTTGGCGCAACCCTGTCGAGATCGGCAACCAGCTCCGGGTAAGTGCCAGTCGGGATTTTTACGACAATCCTGATCGAGGACATCTCATACTCCCATCCGCCAGAATCCCCGCGCATTCGCATAGACCGGAGAATCCGGCGATGACACCTTGAGCTGCGGGAATGCTTCCTTCACCGCAGTCTCAAAAAAACCGGCACCGCCCCCCACGAGCAGCACCATGTCGGCGCTGGCATTTTCTCCCCGCAGGGATTCTCGCAACCTGGCCGTCACGATGGGGCCTACCTTGTCGGCGGCCTTTTTCAGATAGGATGCCACTTCGACACGCTCGCCAAACAGGCGCACATGGGCAAGGCCATTGCGCAGGGTGTGCTCAAGCCGTTCTCTGCCGACATTGCCGCCGAAATCCTCAGCGATCAACCTGACGGCCTCATCGATAATCACCGATGATGCTTCCAAGCTGGTGCCGCAGGACTGGCGGCGCAACTCGCCATTGCTTATCAAAACCCAATCCACGGAAAAAAATCCGGGGTCAACTACCAGAACCCGGCTGTCTTCAATTTCGGATGCATCCGGCAAACTCCAGACGTAATCAACGAAACCACCAACTGGTTGCGGGACGACCTTGACCTTGTTCACGGTGATTTTCCGGCGAGGCGTGATTTGGTGTTCGCCCTGCATCTGTCCGGACAGTCGCTCCCGTAACTCATGGTTGAGGTACTGATTAACCGGCAGGCCGGTCACGACGAGGTCTATCTGATCGAATTCCGACAGCAACAAACCAGCGTGGAAGAGGGCGCGGTAGGAGTCGGTGGACGGATAGTTTTCATGCAGCTCACGGCTCCAGAGTTCGGCGCGATCCGGTGAGATGCCTGCTACGAACGGTACATCGTTTACCAGCACGCGCAGAAAATCTTCCTCCTCATTGCTGCCGATTTTTTCACCCATGCGGTCTGCCGGCGCAGCGCCAGCCGGGCGCAACAGAACTTTGGGTTCAGCTCCTTGCTGCCCATAGGCCAGCTTGAGATTTGAATAGCCAATATCGATTCCGAGAACATTCATGTCAGGTTTTCTCCAAGTGTACTTTCGTTGGTCAACATGCCCAAAGTGAGGCGACTAAAACTGGCAGTTACACGGCAGAAAACCTGCAAGGACACAAGGTGAATTTGCAGTGATTTTTAACCTTGTGTGCACCGCCAGAGAACCGGATGCTATGGCGATGCTGGATTACGCGGATTTTGAAATGTGACCAAAAAAGACGTATTTCGGCCACGCAGGGCAGGGGGCGGAAATTACGATTTACCCCATGAATCCTTATAACAAAAGGATTCGATGGTTTCGTACCTTAGGGGTAAAAAATGACCCTTGGCTTTGCGCCATCGGTCTGTGGTCAGTCATAAACCCCGTCAATAGCGCATTGGCTGGAGGGATGTGAAGCGTAGCAACAGATGTAAATCTGATCAATATGCGAGGTGAGCAGGTGTATTGCCCAGAAGGATTAAGTAGCTTACCAATCCTTAACTTTAAAAAGGGAATGAAGCGCGTATGGACGAATGGATTATGGAAGTGAAGGCTATGCTTCATGGGCAACTGAAGGAGGTATTCGACAATGCCAAAGACCTCGGGAACCGCTACTTGCAGGAAGTCATGGACACGAACAAGAGCAAGGATTGGAGCCAGCAGAACACGCTCGAGTTCCGGGTGCGCATGAATAAAAACGAAAGCGCCATTTCCATTGAATGGTACACGATTAGCTGGCATGGCAAGAAGGAAACTGGAAGAACAAAACGCCGGACATATATCCAGAAGCGGAATAAAAGCCGACGGCGGGATTCGCAAATATTTTCCTACTGCATGGATGATCTGCTTCTACATGCCGTGGGATGGGATATTGATCTGCTAGCAGCGGTCGAGGCCGAGGCCAGTCAATATCGCCGCCAAGCGCACTACCTGTCCGACATGCTCGTCACCCTTCGCCGACTGGAGCGGTTTATGGCAGGGGATATACAGGGAAGCCTGGTCGAGGAAGAGCAATGAGCAAAGCGCCGCGTTACCTCCTGACCGACCAATTCGACCTTGGGATGCTTTCATCCCTGACCGCTGACATTACACTGACTGAAATCTCATTGGAAGTTGTTTGCCAAATCATCGAGGAGGCCGAGCGAGATAAAGAACTTGGGCTTCATGGCGGTTGGGTTGATGCCGTGAAGAACAAGGAAGCGGTGAGTCTTGTGCCAAATGGCGCGATCCTGCTCGTGGCTCGACCAGTGGAAACCGATCAAGGAAATATCTTGAAATGGGTGCAGGTCGAAGTCATGGCTTGATGTGGCCGAAACTATAAGGGGGCGGTCAGCCGATTACAATGCCGGGACGCGATAGTTCCCATTTTTCACTTTCCTTTAAAGCGCGGATTTTCAGCTAGACCACTTTCAGTTGCCCACTTCAATACTTCAACGCGCAACAGTTCAAGGTAGTCGGTATCCTTGGTAGGAAGGGTGGTTTGGAATGGCTCATGCTGTTCGCTGCTAAGTAGTTCGTTTAGGAGAGTCTGTACCTGTTCGCTCAATGTGGCCTCGTTGGTGACCTTTTGGTATGCATTCAGTGGCTTGTCCTTTGACTCCTCGTCTCCCCCAAGATACCGCTCGAAGTCGGGGATGCTGACTCTGTGTCGAACAGTAACCCCTGCCTCCCTTGCTTGCTTGATTGCTGTCCAAATCTTTCCATTCTCCGTCCACATGCCGTTGTTATCTCCATTCTTCCTGAACGGGGCATCACTGTCATGGATGATTCCGAAGCTGATCTTAAAGTGCTTCAAAACCTTGATAAGAGGAACAAGGATGGCCTTCCCACGGGCGCGAATGACGGTGACCCGCTCCATTAGCTCATGCTGCTTTTCAATAATGGCAGCCATGAAGGCGGCATGTTCAGTGTCACCTTCGACCAGTACTGGATATGAGCCGAAGAATACTTCAGCGAAGCTTGGGTCAATGTGCTGTAGTGCTTGCAGCCTTTGCTTGTCATCACCTTCGAAAGTGATTAAGTCCGAGCGGTATGTCTTCGGTTCAATTGGTGAGTTATTTTCGTCTGCCGTCCGTTCGAGGCGAACAATTGTCGTATGATTTTCAAATGGGTTGATGAAGTATGGCGAGTGCGTCGTCATCATCACCTGCCAGTCTGGACTTCCTGCCAGCTTGTATAAATGACGTTGAGCTGCGCGTGCAGCCATGGGATGTAAGGCATTCTCCGGTTCATCAATCAGTAATAGATAACCTGGCAACGCTGGGTCTTCTGGGCTTTCTGGGATTGGTGCGCCATCGTTGTGTGCTGCGAGTTGAGCATTGAGATCGGCAATCCTTGCTTCAATCTCCGCCAAGTTCTCTGGTTTGGCTTTCTTCTTCTTCTTTTCTTCTTCGGCTAAATCTTTTTCCAGTTTTTTCCTGAATTCATCCCGAATCTCTCGCTCCCTGGAAAGTTCATTGTGAACTTGCAGCATGGCCCAGAACAGAGCGCGCCTGGCCCCTGTACCCTGCTGGTCAAGCGATGTATTGGCTTTCCCGTCAGTAATACGAAGCCCTGAACCTTTTTTTACAAGGTCTTCAATTTTTGGTACGAGGGGCGCTGCAGCAATATCCAATCGAACCCCAAGAGATGGGAAAACGTTTTGGAATCCTGTTGTAACCTTTTTCGCGATCTGATTGAAATCCTCCTTGTGGGTTTCGCTGAGACTGTCGATATGTCCACTGACGCTGGCAATTGCTATCGCCAGTTCAGATTCAGAGTTCTTCCGCTCCCTTTCCAAGTTCGCGAGAAGCGGTGTCAAAGCGAGCGTGAGGAGCATTTCCTCGGTCTTTGCTGCGTCGTCAAGGGAGCCAATACGAAGTGGGCGCGGAAGGCGAGCGGTGAATACGTTGTCCAGCCCGGCGGCATTTTTATCTGGATCCCAAGCACCTGTTTCATTCTCACCGCCTTTTGGATTCCATGTCGTTCGCACCTTCTGGAAGTCAGGGGCTGACCATTGCCATCTGCTCTTAACAATCAATAATCCATCCTGCTCTGTTTTCCAATCTGTATGGATGTTACCGATACCTTCTGGAATATGAACTTCCAACACAACATCAGAGGGCTGATCATCTTCTGCATGTTGGTAGCGATCCCTATCCTTTTCAAATTGAACAGAGCCTTTCGCAAGTTCATATGCTCTGAGGATGGTGGATTTTCCAGAATTGTTTTTGCCAACCAAGCAAACAACATCGTCGAGAGAAATTTCAACTTCTTCATTACCGATGCAACCGATGTTGCGAACGGTCATACGTACCAGCTTAGATCGATTTTCCCCTGCCATTATTGGTTCTCCTGGATTGGTCGCCGCTGTCTTCAGTCTTTGCGCATTTTGTACCGTGGGCAAGGCGCTTACATCTAGTCCGGTAAAATTCGCAAGCGAGGTTTCAGTATAACTTATGGTGGAGAGAAGTAAGGTTGGCAGCTAGGGAGTGCATTCGAATCCAAAGTTTCGTATCCGTGCTGGAGCCCTGCTATTATTGCTAACAAACGTCAATGTTGTTCGCGGCCAAGTTACCACGAGCGAAAGGGAAGGAGAGTTTTTAATTGAAATTCATTCATGCTGCCGACCTTCATCTTGACAGTCCGTTGCGGGGCTTGGAACGCTACGAGGGGGCACCAGTTAATGACATGCGCGAGGCAACGCGCTGCTCGCTCATCAACATCATTGATCTCGCTCTGGAAAGAGAGGTAGATTTTGTCCTGATAGTGGGAGACGTGTTCGATGGCGATTTGCTCGACTTTAATGCCGGGCTGTTTTTTGCGAATCAACTTCGCCGTCTCGCTGATGCCAATATCCGTGCTTTCATCGTCCGTGGCAATCACGACGCCATGAGCAAGATTTCGAAAGCCGTGCCATTGCCGAAAAATGTGTATGTGTTCAAATCGTCAAAGCCTGAGACGATCGTTGATAAGAATATTGGCTTTGCAATTCACGGTCAGAGCTTTGCTACTGGGGTGATCACGGATGATCTTTCTGCCCATTATCCGGACGCACACGCTGGACTCCTTAATATTGGACTACTGCACACGGCCCTAGCTGGTCGTGAGGGGCACGAACCCTATGCACCCACAACACCTGAACGGCTTGCCGGTAAGGGCTACCACTATTGGGCGCTTGGTCATGTCCATCAGCGAGAGGTTGTGCGGGAAAATCCGTGGATCGTATTCCCAGGGAATACCCAAGGAAGACACGCACGCGAACTTGGAGAGAAAGGCTGCATGGTTGTGGAAGGCGATGCTGAAGATGGCATTCGTTCTGTCGAGTTCGTTGCGACGGATGTGGCGCGCTGGCAGCATCTGACGATTGATGCCACTGAAGTTGCAACTCTGGACGATCTTCAGGAGTCAGTCCAGCAAGCAGTGCGGGGCGCTGTGCTGGAATCAGGCGACCGTCTGCTGGCGTTGCGGTTCTCGATTGGTGGACGGACACCGTTGCACGGCAAGCTCGTCGGAAGCCCGGAAAGCTTTCGGGCAGATGTATGCGCATGGCTGAATGAAGCTTCAGGTGGCACGGCTTGGCTGGAAAAAATTAAGCTTTCTGTGTCAGCTCCTCTTGACCTTGCCGCTTTAGCAAAACGAGACGATCCGTTCGGCATGCTGTTGAAGAAGCTCGACGAGCTTGATGCCGATCCAGAAGCATTGGCGAAGATGGCGGAATCTGTTTTATCGGAACTCGAACAGAAGATACCCGCCGAGTTGCGCGAGCGGGATTCTTCGCTAAAGCCACTTTCACATGAGGTTCGCACTGAGGCACTAGCAGCGGCGCGAGAAAGGCTACTTGCCTCAATTTCTCTTGAGGGCGAGCAATGAGAATCGCACAACTCGATCTGAAGGCATTCGGCCACTTTACTGATCGCCGCATCACTTTCGATGCGGGAACTGATTTTCATATTGCTTATGGCCCCAACGAAGCGGGAAAAACGACAATTTCCCGCGCTTTAAAGGCTGCACTGTTCGGCGTTCCTGAGCGGACAACCGATAATCATTTACACGCCAATCCCAACCTGCGTGTCGGTGTCGTGCTGGAGTTGGGCAGCAGTGAGCGGCTTGCAGCCATGCGGCGCAAGGCTCGCAAGAATAGCTTGATCAAATACGACCCGCTGACTGGCGAGGAACTTGGCGAAGCGATACCCGACGAGGTGCTGACTGCATGGATGGGAGGTCTGACGGAAGGCCTCTACACTTCAATGTTTGGCCTTGACCACGACGAATTGGTCGCCGGGGGCAAGGCATTGAGCGAAGGGAAGGGGGAGCTTGGGCAAAGTTTGTTCGAGGCCGGAGCGGGGCTTTCTTCGGTCAGGACTCTGCGCGAGCGTCTTGCGAAGGAAGCTGATGATCTGTTCCGACCTCGTGCATCAAGTTCGGCTATCCACAAAGTATTGGAGCAATACAGTGAGGCGCGCAAGGAAGCCAAAGCTGCTCAGACCAAGCCGGCTGAATGGGAGTCGCTGCGAAAGGCAACTGAAGAGGCGCGGGCTACTTATGACGCGGCGAGATCGCAGCAAGAGGTACTTCAGCGAGAGGCACGCCGACTTGAGCGCCTGGCGGCCGTTCTGCCCGATGTTGCGTCGCGGTCGCTTGCGTTGGAGCGTCTTGCCGACTTGGGCGACGTGACCAAGCTGCCCCCTGATGCTTCAGCCCTGCGTATGGGGGCGGAAACACAATTGCGGCAGGCAGAACAATCTGGCCGCGAGGCAGCGGACAACATGGCCAGGTTGCAAGCAGAACTGGAATCCATCGAACTGCCCCAAACGATTCTGGACGAAAGTGGCTCGATTGAATCACTCTATTTCACGCTTGAAGCTTTCAGGTCTGCACGCGATGCAGCCGTGAGCGCAAAGGGCAGGGGAGAGCAGGCCGACGCTCATATCGGCTCTTTGCTGTCCGCTATTGGTGAATCCCATCAGGACAATTCGCGTTCGTTGATTCCGAGCGCGACCTTGCGCGCCAGAGTTCAAAGTCAGGCCACAAAAGGCGCTACGCTCCAGACTGAACTGGATGCGTCAACCCGGCTGACCGCAACAACAGAAAGGGAGCTAGACGATCTGAATGCCGAGCTGTCCGAATTAGGGCTACAGGATGTGCCGACTTCAGTTATTGGTGCTATCGGCGTGTTCGAGGCTCAAGGTAATTCAGAATCAAAAGCCGAGGAATTAACCCGGCAAGCAGAAAACTTGGGAGCCAGCCTGGCTCATGATGCAACTATGCTCGCGGACAGGCCCATAGAGGCGCTCGTTTCGATGGGGATTCCATTGGCGGCAGAACTTCAGCACTTCCAAGCTGCCCGTGAAGAATTTGAAACGAGGAGGCAGCTCCTCCGAGACAAGATAGAGGGTATCGAAAACGATATCGCAACGGTGAGCGGCGAGTTAGAAGGGCTTATGCAGCAAGGCGAGGTTCCTACAGCCGAACATCTTGCTGAGCAGCGCGGTCTTCGCGAAGGCCTGTGGCAGAAGATTCGCAGCAAGGCGTTTCCCGTACAAAATGAGCGTCAAGAGGAGGAAGTCCTTCCGACGGCAGCCGAATACGAGTTTTCAGTTCAGGCTGCTGACGTTACTGCCGACAGCCGATTTGCCGATGCTGCACGAGTATCGCAGCACTCGGAACTACTAAAGCGTCAGGCACAGATGCGCAATGTCATTGAACTTGAACGAGCGCGTTTGGAAAAAGTCGGCAAGGAAACAGGCGAGCTGAAGTTGCAATGGCAGGCACTCATCGACAAGTATGGTCTGCCTTCTCTCGGTGTTGCTGAGATGACGGATTGGCTGAATAAGCGTGAACTCTTCATGCAGCGCTACAAAGCCTATGCGGATGTTAAACATCAGGCGAGCATGGCCGACGAGCGGGCTGTGATGATGCGTACCAGCCTGTCCTTGGCATTGTCGGAGGCAGGGCTCTCAGCTTGTGGTGAGAACGAGGCACTGGCTCAAGCAATAGGCCGAGCAAGGGCTTTCATTGATCATGCGAACAAGGCTGCAGCCAGCCAAAAGGTGCTTGCCAGAAAGAAAAAGAGTGCCGAGGAAAAGCTTGCTGATGCAGTTGTTCAGACCGACAAATCCAAGCGCCTACAGGAAGAGTGGAGAGTTGGCTGGAGTGACTCCATGCAGGCAATCCGGCTAAACCCGGACGCTGGCGGAGAGGAGGCTACTGCAAGACTTGGACAGTTCGAGGACTTCGAGGATGCTCTTGATATGCAGGATACGGCTCGCGCTGAACTCGCTACGACACTAGCAACTGTGACGCGAGTTGAGGGGGAAACGGCACGTCTTTGTGAGGTGATACAGTACGACCGCGCGAATAGATCAGCCGACGCCGTGGTTGAAACATTTTATGAGCGATTGACCGAAGGAAAGAAACTTGCGCAACGTCGCAAGTCCCTGGAGGAAAGAATTGAGGAGGCAGGAAAAGCGTCTGCTCAGTCGGATCAGATAATACGGCAGGCGAATCAGGAGTTGGCTAACTTAAAGTTTGCCGCCGGTTGTGAAACGCTCGCGGAACTGATTGATGCAGAAAACCGGAGTGCCGAATATCTGAAGCTGGAAAGTGAAATTGATGCTATCGAGGAAAGGGTGGTGACGGCCTCGGCACTTCCGCTTCAGGAATTGTTAGCTCAAGCCGCCGGACAAGATTTGGTATTGGTTCAGGCATCGCTGGAGCGAGCAGTTGGAGACCTTCATGCATGCACGCCGCAAGTTGAAGAGCGGCACGGGAAGTTGATCGAGGCAGAGACGGCACTTGGCAAGGTTGATGGCGATGCGGTTGCGGCCGATGCGGAACAAAGGGCCGCAGATGCGGCGGCCAGGCTTTCCAATCTGATCACCGAATATGCGTCAGCTCGGCTTTCCTCCTCCATTATTTCGGAAGTTATCGAAACCTACCAACAGCGCTATCAAGGGCCCCTGTTGGCGCGCGCCTCAGAACTGTTCGCGACTATCACTGGCGGACGTTTCGCCAAAGTTGCGACGGATTTTGATGAGGATATAACAATCCTTGTTGGCGTTCGCGCCAATGGCAAGCGTGAAACCGTTGGCAATTTAAGCTCTGGAACCCGCGATCAGCTTTTCCTGGCATTGCGCTTGGCCGCAATCGAAAGCCACGTGGGTAATCAGGAGCCAATGCCCGTGGTGGTGGATGACATCGTTATCAATTTTGACGACGCATCGGCGAGCGCAACCTTCAAAGTGCTGGCGGAATTGTCCAAGAGGACGCAGGTCTTGTTTTTTACTCACCACGAACATTTGCTGGAAAGAGCGGCGAGTGCTATTGGTTTAGAATCTTTCATGGCTCATAAGTTATAGAATTGCATCTTGAGAATGATGCGGGCGGCTCAAACTCCACCAGGTTGCCATGATTCATCCTTTTCACCTCCTTTACCTTACGATGCGTCGGGACTGCCTTGATGATTACGAGATGGCAACGCTCGCGGCTCGTGGCTGGCAAATATTTACCGCATAAATCCTGAAATTTGTGGCAGTAGATTAACTCTATGGAAGATCGAGAAAAGCAAATACCAGCACCGAAATCCTGGACAACTTTCGAGGATCTGTGCCATTGCCTCTTCAAGGCAATATGGGGCGATCCGTTAGCCCAAAAGAATGGCCGGTCGGGTCAGCCTCAACACGGTGTCGATGTCTTCGGTTCTCCGGGGAGTAATTACGAAATCTACCAGGGTGTCCAGTGCAAGGGAAAGGAGACGCAATACAGCGCTAAGCCGAGTGTCAAAGAGCTTGAATGTGAAATCTCCAAGGCCGAGAGCTTTGAGCCCAGCCTGCAGCACTGGATATTTGCAACGACGGCTCCCGTCGATGGTGCTTTGCAAGAGGCAGCGCGGAATATTTCTGCCGCGCGCAAGAAAGAAGGACTATTCACTGTAAGCGTGTTCGGCTGGGGGCAAATTGAGAGCCTGTTGTGCGAGAAGAAGGAAGTATTGCAAGCCTTCTACCCTGAATATGGTTCCGACTTTGCCAAGCTCCTTGAGGGCGTGCAGGCGATGCCTCACGGTTCGGAAGTCCGTGAACTTTTGGATATAGCCAAGCAAGCGCAATATTCTTCTGCCCGCTTGTGTCTTGCGCAGCCTACTTGGCAGCCAGTTGTGTTTGGCGAAGGCCGAGACTTAGGCCCGGCGCTAATGGGACGACCGCTCGGACCTGACGATGCCGCTGCCTGCCCCAAGTTGCAGGAGTCCGATGCAGCGGTCGCTGAACTGCAGCGAGCTTTCTCGGTTCGGATCGTGGGTGAGCCTGGAGCAGGAAAGTCGCTGTGCGCTTATCAGGCAGCGAAGCAATTTGCCGAATTGGGCTGGCACATCGTTCGGCTAAGCGATCCGCGTGCTGACGTTATTAACCTGCATCTTCCCGATATTCACCATAAATTGCTCTTTCTCGTAGACGATGCCCACCTGACCAAACATGATGTGCTTCGAACCGCTGAGGAGGCTGCCGGACCGAACCGGCTATTGATCTCGACGCACAATGCTGTCGAACATGATGCCTCGTTCCGTGGCTCAATCATTATAGATGCCAAGCGCGCAGTTCGGACTATCGCTGAAGCCCTTAGAAGCGCACGTGATCGGACTTTGGAGGTCGTGCGCCGCGTGGACAACCATGTAGGTGACCAACTGCACGACACCGCCTTGGAAGACCGGATCGACCAGGCTGAACAGGAAGCCCAGCTCCCTTGGCAGTTTTGTTTCATCCTCGGCGGTGGCTGGCGTCGAGCAAAGTCGGCAGCGGACACAGCGCGGGCTGGTAGTGCCGACATTGCACTGGCTGGTGCGGCTATCCGCCAGCTCGCATCCAGAGATGCGCGCCCGAGCCTTGCAGAGTTAATAGCACTTCTGAAGTGCGCCAATCTTGATGTAGCACAAGTGCAGCGAGCTGTAGAACTGTTGATTCGTCAACGTCTGCTCATTGGCTCACACGACCTGAGATGTCCTCACCAGAAGTTTGCCGCCGTCGTACTCGCGCAAATCTTGAAGGCGCAAAACACTGAAGGTCGTGAAAGTGTAGGCAGAATGCTGCAGCAGGTGATAGCAGACGTTGTTTTTCCTATTGCTGGCCTGCGGCTCCTACTTCACGAACTCTCCTTTGCGGGTGAAGGGCGGCAGTTTACATACTTGATTCCAGAACAGGCACTGAAGCCTCTTGTCGAGAGGTGCTGGCGAGCGTCCGATCCTGAGGAGATAACTTTCGCCAGCCTACTTCTGAGTGAACTCGGCGCGTATGGTCAAAGCTGGCCGCAGGTACTGCTGATAGGTCACGAAGAGACCGTCGCTAGTTGGATATCCGCCCCTCTTGAACCGAGTGGTTATGGATTGGCTAGGCTACTTCATGCCGTTCACAACAAAGACCAAGAGCTCGCTGCAGCTCTAGTGAACGCAGCGGATCCGCGTGCTGTCGCAGCGGCAATCTCCGCAGTGACACCGAAGACGGCCTATCATCTCGGCGAACTACTCTCTGCATTGAAAGCTGGTCAAGATACCCCCTGGAGTCGAGCCTTTCTATCGAGCCTTGACCGGCAAAAGCTAGTTGGTTTCGCCACGGAATGGCCTGCGTCTGAGCCAGCTGGAGCCTTTGCGAATTTCTGTAAAGCGATGGCCTGGACCGACGAGATTCTGGCTCTGGATATGGTTGAAAAGTTTGTTCCCATTGCACAGAAACTGCTCGCCGATGATCCAATTTCCGCGTTTCGAGATATCGACGACATTGCTTGGCACGTGCTGCGCATGTTTGATCCGCTAGGCATCTACGTGGGGCGGCTGGCACCTAAGCCGCGACAACGCGAACTGGCAGCCAAGTTACTGCAGGCAATTAAGCCATCGCGCCTTGCTGCTCAGCTCTCATCCAGCCGGATTCGTGAGTTTCAGCACACCTCGTTCCTTCTTGCTTTCATGGCGCGAGCGGTGCCCGCCAAATTCCGCTCGACTGTTGCACTCATGGACTGGATGCGCATCGCAGAGACAATCGGCTCAAACTGGCGGAATCTACCGCACGAGGCGGAAGTCCTCATTGGCGTTGCATACGGAGCGAAGCCTTCACGCAAGATGCTTGCGGAACTAATCAGCGCCAATCTTCATCGGATTGAAGCCTTTTCGCCCAGGCTTGTTATGGTGGCACCTACTGCAGCATACCAACACGTGGCGCAAGGTGGACAAATCCGGCTGACTCAGCATGACCATGTGGACTGGCGTTTCGGGACAGGAGCAATATCCTGCTTCGCTGACGAGCGACCGGATCTCTTGGAGTCTGTCTTGGCACCATCAGTGACTGCGACCGGGCGCGTGCTCTCGAACGCGCATCCTAGCTGGTATGACGAGGCAGCTGACTACCTCAGAGCCGTCGCTGGAGCTGCGCCACAGTGCCTCCAGCACATCCTCGACTCTGTAGATGTGGCGGGTGCTGAGAAAGGCTGGGCTGCAGCGCTTGCTCATGGGTGTGGCCCCCGAAAGACAGCGGCTTTGCTCGTGCAATCAAGCCTCGGACGTACTGACGAATTGGGAGCCTTAGCCCAGCGACTTCGCGCACGGTTTCCGAAATCATCAACTCCTGCCGTTGACAGAAAATGACAAAAGCGATGATTTTTTTCGCGCTCGTTCGCAGATTATGGATTTGAGGCCGTGGCTTACACAGATTTCGGTTATCCACGAGTGGAAGTGCCCATGTTTAAGCAAGCATATCTCGAATGTCAGTTTCTCAATCCGGCCAACCAGTGTTGCAGAAAGATTGTCGGCTTCACATAGCGCGGAAGACACTCCAGTGTACCGGCTGCTCCTGCTGATGCTGGTTATGTGTTGCCGGGTTATCTGCCGGATATCTACAGGTAAGCATGGCTGTGCCTTTCTCTGACTCTCCGTCATTGCTTGGCAAACATTACTGCAAACTGATTTAAAGCATTCGATACCGCGCGTTCGAAACGTAGCCTAAAAAGACGCATTTCAACCGCTACAGAGATAGCGCCAATGTAAAAGTTATGGCATGTGTTTCTGTGCCACAACACCCAATATATTTTTCCGACTCCTGCGAATTCCGGTTTGCCCGTCCGCGCTCAGAGGCGCAGCGTCATGACTGGCCCTTCGCGCGTCGGCAAGCTGATCGCGCTGGCTTCCGATATCAATGATGTCGAGGTTGATGCCGGATCGCTCGCTTTCATGGGGCAGGCGCTCGTCCAGACGACCTTACCCCATAGCGATCCCGGCGTTTCATTTTTTGAACGGACAAGCGGGGCAGTATCGCTATCCATCATCGCCAATCCCAGAATTGGTCTCCCGTTTGGCACCGTCCCCAGACTTCTTCTGGCTTGGATATGCACGGAAGCAGTGAAGACAAAGTCCCCGTTGTTGGGTCTCGGAAAGAGTCAGAACGAGTTCCTGCGCAAGCTCGGGATGCGGACGGATGGCCGGGACTGTCAACGGCTTCGCGCGCAGTCACTGAAGCTTTTCTCTTCAATGCTGTCCATCACCTATCAAAGCCAAGGCCGGTTCGGCTTGAAGAATATGCCCATTGCCGATGAAGCATTTGTGCTTTGGGATCCTCACCGCCCGGATGACCGGATGCTTTGGGAAAGCTCACTGAAATTGTCGGCTGAATTTTTCCGGAACGTGACCGAGTCGCCCGTGCCGATTGATATGCGCGTGTTGCATGCGCTCTCAAAATCACCGCTGGCGATGGATGTCTATTCGTGGCTGGTCTACCGGATATTTCTCCTGCGTGTCACCAATCGCTCCAGCGTACTCATTCCCTGGCAGGCATTAAAACTTCAGTTCGGTGCCGACTATGGAAATACGCCGCGCGGTTTGCTTGATTTCAAGAAGCGCTTTCTCCAGAGGCTCAAGGAGGCCTTGCTGTTTTACCCTGAGGCCAACGTCACTGCGCAGGACACGGGACTTTTTGTGGTGGCCAGCCGATTGCGTATTCGCCATACCGGTGGGGCCAAACTTTCTCCGTTGTAGTCCCGCGCGCTCATCTCTCGTCTTGGCTGCCCAAGCCATGAGTTTTCCACAAGCAAATCGCCCCCTTTATTTGTAAACCTACATGAAAAGCTACATGCAACTACTTGGGGAAGGCCTCTATACCTTGCCAGTCAAGGCTTGCAGCGTGGTCTATGAGACAGATTTCACGTAATCATGAGACAGATTTCACATGCTCATGAGACAGATTTCACGTGGATAATTTTGCCAGTTCCTTGGAATGCGCTGCTGGCTTGTGATTGCGGACGATGGCCATTGAGACAGATTTCACGTGCATAACTTTGGCCAAGAGCCGTTTCTGTGAATAACTTTTTCCGAAATATGACCTGGCAGGACGGATTTCGGGGGTTGCATATTTTCAGGAATCCGTAAGATGGGCTGAGACATGGTCAACAAGGGCAGCAGGGAGGTGAATATGCGAAGTAAACAATCTGGGCTGGTAGTGGCGATTATCCATCACTGCTGGAGGCTTTTGAGTTTTCGTGGGGACTTGAAATTGATGCCGGATTCCATTGGATTCGTCTGGGTCGCCATGGGCGCTTCGTTCATCGGTGGAATGACCGAGCAGCTTGTCAGGGGCAGGCCTTTGACCTTGGCGCTGGTTACCACTTTCGTGTGGCTCGGCCTCGTACTCCTTGCCTCAAGAAGGGATGGCGCTTTCAATCGCCGCCTCGCGTCCGCCCTTGGCTTGCTGACGATGGGCATTCAGGCTCTGCTGATTCTTTCGATCTGGATTCCCGGCACCGAATGGCTGTTCGCCATCTGGTCAGGCTTGGCCGTCATGCACTTGCTATCCAACGCGAACAATGATCGGGCAAGGGTATGGCGCTAACACGGATCAATATCGAGAATGCCCATCGTTCCTGGCTGGAAACCCAGGTGTTTGATCACGGCACCAGAGGCGGCGCAAGAGCGCGTTACAAGGTTATCGAGCGGCTGTATGTCGAGGACAAATTCGATGTGGAAGACAAGTCCCGCCGGGGGAAACCCGTCATCTTCCCGGTGATGACGATCGAGTACGACAACGAGTCAGAGTTTGCCAAGCGGGCCATTGCCTATTTCCAGAAAAATCGCGAGAAGGGCACCAATCTCCATTTCTGGCCATCATCGAGCATCGGGTAATGGCCACATCTTCGCCTTACGATTTCGAAGTTCCATGGCGCCCAAACTTTGAGGCGAGGATGGCGCTGGTCTGGGTCGCCGGATCGGCGCTGATTCTGCTGGTTTCCATTGCTGTCCCGATGTTTTCCCATTTTGCGGCCTTGCTTGCCATCGCATGTGCGCTGGCCGCTGCCTTCCGTGGATACCATGCCTACAAGAGGTCGGTTGATACATCCCGCCTCAAGTTGTTCGGAAAAGAGTTCATCGATCTCCCTGAACTGGGCGTGAAAGCGCACCAGTCAGCCGAAAAGAAATCATTCTGGCTTGGGAAGGGGTTTCCTTGGACTGACATCGAAGCGACCAAGCTGCATACCCTGATCTCGCTCGGTGTTGTCAGAACCATCGGCAAAGTCGCCCAACATGCCGAGGGCGCGTACTGGATTCACGGCCTCGCCCCAGAAAACAACCTGTACTCCGAGCTGTCGCATCTGGTTGGACATACACTGATCGTTGGCACGACCCGCGTCGGTAAAACGCGCTTGCTCGACTTGCTGATCGCGCAAGCGATTTTCCGGGGAGAGACAGTCATCATCATTGATCCGAAGGGCGATCATGCGCTTGCCAAGAATGCCCGCGCGGCGTGCGAGGCCAGCGGGGCAGGGGATAGGTTCGTGTATTTTCACCCGGCCCACCCCGACCGGTCTGCCTGCATTGATCCACTGCGCAACTGGAATCGCAAAACCGAGCTGGCCAGCCGCGTGGCGGCGCTCATTCCCTCGGAAACCGGGGCCGACCCATTCACCGCCTTCGGATGGAAAGTGCTCAACGACATCACGAACGGCATGATTGCCACCGGGCATCGGCCAAATCTCGTCCAGCTTCGCCGGTATGTTGAAGGTGGCCCTGATAATCTCTTGCAGCGAGTCCTGAGAATTCACTTCACCAGCCATGTGAAGGATTGGGAAAGCCGAGCGTCATCCTATATCAGACGCAACAAGGATAGGCTTCTGGAAGCCTACATCGCCTTCTACAAGGACGTCGCCATCAATGAGGCACAGTCGGTGGATATTGATGGCTTGATCTCGACCTACGAGCACAATCGGGATCACTTCCAGAAGATGGTGGCATCGCTCATTCCGATTCTTTCGATGCTCACCAGCGAACCGATCAAAGAGCTTCTGTCTCCCGATTTTGAGCCGGGACATGAGCGACTGGTGACGGATATGTCGAAAATAATTCGCGGCAACAAGGTGGTTTACATCGGCCTGGATTCACTTGCCGACTCGACGGTGGGCAGTGCCATCGGCTCCATCATGCTGGCCGATCTCGCCGCCGTCGCGGGCGACCGCTACAACTACGGAATTGACTCGCTGACACCCGTCAATCTGTTCATAGACGAAGCAGCCGAGGTACTCAACCAACCGGCTATCCAGCTCATGAACAAGGGTGGCGGCGCGGAATTCCGGGTCACCATTGCCACGCAAACTTTTGCCGACTTTGCCAGTCGGCTCGGTGACGAAAACAAGGCGCGGCAGGTTCTCGCCAACACCAATAGCAAAATCGCCATGCGTGTACTGGACTCCGAGACCCAGAAGTACATTGCCGAAGGGATGCCGCAAATCAAGGTGCGCTCAATGGCGCTGAGGTATGGGCACAATGTTGATACTCATATCCATGATGAGTACACCGCGTCCTACCAGGAGCAGATTCTTGAAGAAGAAGCCGAACTGTTTCCGGCTGCGATGCTGGGAGAGTTGCCGCCGCTCCATTTCATCGCGCGGCTGTCGGGTGGTCGGACTCTCAAGGGGCGCATTCCCATTCTGTTGACTGACGGATGATGGCCAAGAACTCTGATTCTGGCTGGAGCACTTTTCTCGCTATCACACTGTTCATCCTGATCGTGGCAACGTGGGTGTTTATCCAGCCCGCCGTGATTCGGAGTGCATGGATGGAAGAACGCGCGCAGGTATATGCCATTGCGGGTAATAGCGAGAGTGCTGTTTATGGCCGGATAACCGATGACCTGCAAACGTCGCTTGCCGGAGTTTTTCAGGGTTACATCCGTGAAGCGCAAGCGATGGGGCAGGGGCCGCTTGGGAATTCCGCGTTCAGCCGCTGGACACAGGATCGGGTCATGGCAACCTGGCTGTGGCTCGGGCTGATCGCCTACCGACTGCAAGTGTTGATAGGATGGCTGCTGCCGGGGATACCCATCATGTTGGCAACCTATCTGGATGGACACTATGTTCGGGAAATCCGGAAATACTCCTTCGTCGCCCAAAGCCCGATTCGGCACAAGATCGGCGTTCGGGTGATGTGGCTCGTGCTGGCGGGACTTGCCGGGTGGGTCATTGTTCCGGTGCCGATGCCATCGCTGCTGGCGCCCACATTGATAGTCCTGGTCTCATGTTCGCTTTGGCTGTGGGTGAGCAATCTGCAGAAGAGGTTGTAATCCACTGCAGGAAATTATTTTGAATGGCCGCCTCATTGCGCAGCAGGCGTTCACATCGAGGTGGTGCAAATAGTGGCAAGTTACCCCGAGCGGTCGCCGAGCCAATGCACTTCGAATAGCACTGCTCGGCCATGTTACTCCGCTATATCACTACAGAAGTATTGGTTTCGCATAGGCATCGGGTAGTCACGCCCACTTAATTTCCCAAAACGAGAACTTGCGCTCCGTGATTATTGGCTGTATATTGTTCCCAATATGGGAATTTACTATTATGAAGCTACTTGGAAGAAATCGACTTGGGGTGCTTTACGGCCTTGATGACCAAACAGATGCTTGGATGCGCAACTGGGTGTCAGAGCTAACTCGTGCCAATTGGAACGTGGCAAGAGATGTATGCCGACAATTCCCAAAAGCAAAAAATGTTGCAAACGACATATTCCAATTCCCTGTTGCTGAACAACCTCAATGCATTGAGGTGGCAATGATGTTCCCTCAGTCAGTCGCCCTTGTGGTGAATTTGAAACGCACAACACTATGATACTAATGGACGCTAAAGTTATTCGCACGGAAGAACAGCATCAAGAGTACCTGCTTGAGGTACAGAACCTGATTACAAAAAATCCTCAACCTGGGAGTGGAGCAGCCGAACGCTTAGAGCTTCTATCCGTTCTTGTCGAAGCCTACGAAAACCAGAAATTTCCAATAGAAGTACCTGATCCGATAAGTGCAATACTTTTCCGTATGCAGGAACAAGGCTTAAGACAGGCCGACCTCATCCCCTATTTTGGCACTCGCAGCCGCGTTTCGGAAGTTCTCAGTAGAAAACGTCCGCTAACGGTCAATATGATTCGCGCAATTTCTAGTGGACTGGGAATTTCTACAGAGACACTGGTGGGGATTGAGCCCGCAGAAGTTGCTCAGAGCGCAAGAGATAAGGTTGATTGGAGCAGTTTCCCAATCAAGGAAATGGTAGCGCGTGGTTGGCTACAAAAACTTACCAACAAAACTGTTGAGTCAACAGAGGATCTCGTAAGAAGCTTTATTGCTAATGTTGGCGTGCAGTTTGGCAGTGCCGCATTCCGCCGTACCATTGGCGGGGACGCATACTCACCGGCAACGCGTTATGCACTGTATGCATGGCTTGCTCGCGTGATCCAAAGAGCTAGAGAGCGAAAGTCGGCGCTTGGTTCATTTGATCGCAACGTGTTCTCGCAGACTTTTTTGCGCGAACTAGCGCAGCTCAGCTGGTTCGAACATGGCCCTGTCCTTGCTGTCGAATTTTTGGAGAAGCATGGCATTGCGGTGGTGATCGAACCGAATTTGAAGGGAACGCTGTTGGACGGCGCAGCCCTTCATGATAATGATGGCATGCCAATTATCGGCATTACCCTCCGGTTTGATCGGTTGGATAATTTTTGGTTTACACTTCTGCACGAGGTGTCTCACCTTTGGAAGCACGTTGTTACCGAGGAAACTTTCTTAGACAATTTGGATGCATCTTCTGATGATCGCCGTGAACTGGAAGCAAATCGAATAACAAAAGAGGCGCTGATTCCAAGGGTTTCATGGAAACGAAGCGACGCGTACTTGAATCCAAGTAGTCAGGCCATAGATCGACTGTCTAGGGAGTTGAAGATACATCCAGCAATCGTTGCTGGAAGACTACGAAAAGAGCGAGAGAACTACATGATATTTAATGAGCTGGTTGGTTACGGCCAAGTACGAAAGCTTTTCAACTTAACAGGGGTGGAGGTCTAAGATGAGTTTCCTTTATGTTCCGGTAATGGCTGCAAAACGTGGTGAATTTACCGCCCTGTCAAATTTGCGGAGTTCGGCAGCAGAAAAAACCATTCCGCTCTTCGAATTGCCTGCGAAGAAGCCTGATGCCAATACTCATGAGAAGGCTATTAACCGAACGGCGACTAATGCCGGTAAAGCATGGGGTGCCCGCCCAGCATTTTTGGACATTTCCAAGTGGAGCCCAGATGCACGGACTGAGAGCGGTATCCACGTCTTAGAATATGCGCTTGCACAGTTTCGCACCAACAGTGTGATCGCGCATCCTGTTGTGGGTTACGACCGTTGGGATGATCCAACCTACAGTCAGGCGCTAAAGAATATCCGTAAGTCTTTCCCAGTAACGCCATGCATCCGTCTCGACAGTGAGGCGGTGCAGCATGATATGCCAGATTTTTCATACTTCTCAGATCGCATAAACGACATCATGGCATCGCTCGATGCTGAGCCTAACAACTGCTACGTGATGGTCGATTTTGGCGACGTTACCACTGACTCTGTGCCAGACGTGATTACAAATGCAGAAATGGCCGTAACGACCTTGCGTAACTTAGGCTTTAGCACTGTTATTGTAGTTGGCGGTTCGATGCCAGTTGCTGTAAACGAAGCAGTTGAAACTCCGGACGCAGAAGGCTGCATACCACGTATCGAAATGATGGCTTGGAAAGCTATTTTCTCTGGTAGCAAAGATCGCAAAATAATTTTTGGTGATTACCTGATCCGAAGCGCAGAAGCGGTAGAAGGGGTGATTGCTCCGCATGCAAACGCCAAAATTCGCTATACCATCGACAATCAGTTTTTCATTGTGCGAGGGCACTCAAAAAAACTGGATTCATTGACGCTCCAGCATAAAGTGCTTGCTGAGAAGCTAGTAGCTTCGCTCCACTATATGGGGGCGCAGTTCAGTTGGGGCGATTCTGAGATGCTCAACTGTAGTATCGGTATCAGAGAAATTCGTGATCCGACAGGAATGATTGCCGTAGATAGCAATCATCATATTAGTGCCGTCTTAACGGAAATCTTTGAACATCAGCGCCAAGTCGTAACATCAACATCAGATTCGACGGACTCGAATAAGTGAGGACACTAAATTCGGATACGGCCCCCGGCCTATTCTTCACAAATGGATTACCTTGTCGTGAAGGTGATTCGTGGAGTCAACATTTAAAACCTACACATCAAGCCTCTTCATAAGTTCAAATCCCATGCTCGCAACCGCCGAAATGCGTCCTTAAAAGTCACATTTCGCCCCCGCAGCAACAGTCTGGCTTCCTACCATGGTAGCCATGACTCGCACACTTCTCATTGCCCTGATATTGCCACTGGCATTCTCATGCCATGCCACCTGCTTCGAACAAGCCGGGGCCAGATACGGCATCGCCCCGTCGCTGCTCAAAGCTATCTCGGTCGTCGAGTCCGGCTCCAATCCTGCTGCGCGCAATCGCAACCTCGACGGTTCGGAAGATGTCGGACATATGCAGATCAACAGCCGCTGGTTGGGTGTGCTGGCGTCATTTGGTATTGGCCGGGAGCAGCTATTCGATGCCTGCATCAACACGCATGTCGGTGCATGGATACTCGCGCAAAACATCAGCCGAATGGGCTATGGCTGGGAGGCGGTCGGTGCCTATAACGCGCGTTCGCCGAAAAAGCGCGCAGCCTATGCCAGACGGATCGCCGCGAAGGTCAGGCTATGACGATCCTGAAATGCCTCGCCGCTCTTCCACTCATGGCATTGACTCTGGCTGGCTGTAAAAACGCGCCCTCGACAAGTCCAACACCAATGGTGCCAGACAGCATCGCCTGGATTGATCGCCAGTTCAAAACATGCAGCGGCAAAGACTGCCCGAAGCCCACGCGCAAGACGTTGGCGATAATTGCACTTCCTGCCGCACTGAAAGAAGCGCCGCCTCCCATCGCCGAAGCTTCCAAGCCAGCACCTCCAGTCGTTCCAAGCGATGAGACGGTATCGGCAACTATCCTTTTCGAGTTTGGCAAGGACTCGCCCTCCGCCGACGGACAGATGGCACTCAATCGTCTCGCGGCCATCGCCGCACAAGCCAAGAGCATCGAGCTTGAAGGCAGAACCGATGACATCGGCAGCAAAGCCTACAACGACCGTCTTGCACTGCGTCGAGCCGAATTCGTCCGTTCATGGCTTCTCAATCATGGAGTCGCAGCAGAAATGGTGGTGCGTGCCGAGGGCTTGTGCTGTTACCTCGATACGGCTTCAACCGAAACGGCACGCCGGAACAACCGGCGCGTCGAGGTGCGTTTTGTCATCCGGCAAGACGCGGTCAGCAACAGCAAGGGAGGGCAATGAAGTGAAACTTCCACACAACAAAGGCTTCATCCGGGACGTGGCCATCGCTGGCGGATTCATCGCCATCGGCATCCTCGCACCCGGATCGCCTATCGAAAATGGATTTGAAGCCCATCTGGGCGGTATCTCGGTCGGTCTCGGACTGGGATGGCTCATCAAGTGTTTTGTCGATCTGAAAGGAAATAATGATGCAAAGCAAACGTAATTTGATCATGGGCGTAGTGGCGTTAGTCATGCTGACCGCCGCCACCAGCGCGATGGCGGGCACCACAGGAACCGAATTCCAGAACCTCTACACCTGGCTGACGGGTCTGGTGCAGGGCTACTTTGGCAAGGCCGCAGCGGTAGCTGCCATTGGTCTCGGCGCGCTGTTCTCGCTGGCGCGGCTGAATCCCATCGCCATTCTGTCCGGCATCGGCTTCGCCGTGTTCCTGCAATACGCGCCGACCATCGCGTCGGGCATCCTGACCGCGACGATCTGAGGTCGGGGAACGCTACGTGGACGAGACCGGCTATATCCCGAAATCCCTTGAAGCGCAGGAGCGCTTCATGTGGTGGGACTTCGATCAGGCCATTCTGTTCCTGCTGCTCATGGGGATGGGGGTGATCTCCGGCGCCATGTTTGCGGGGATGGTTTTCGGGGGGCTGCTTGCCTGGCAGTACGGGCGGCTCAAGACCGGAAAGCATCCGAAATTTGCATTGCATGCACTGTATTGGTGGCTACCGAGCTGGATCGTGATTCGCGCCCGCGCGACTCCACCATCTCATTATCGCTACTTCCTGGGGTGAGCAATGAAGTTCAGCAAATTCACCGCCGAACGGGACAACCAGCACGCAGAAATATTGTTCATGCGGATCGCCGTGGGCGGCCTCGTGCTGGCCTTGTTTGCTAATGCAGGTGCATCGTTCAGTGTGGCGGGTGCGGAGAGAACCATTCTGGTGCCTCCCGAGGTACACAAGACCTTCTGGGTCAGCGGTCAGAAAGTCTCTGCAGAGTACCTGCAGGAAATGGCTTACTGGTATGCGGGGCTTGCGCTCAATGTGACACCTCATGTAGCGGAATACCAGAAGAATCTCTTCCTGAAATATGCAGCCCCGAGCGAGTACGGGCGCTTGCAGGCCGAATTCGGCGCACGGACAGAGTTCATGCGCAAGAACAATGCCGCAACCCAGTTCTCGCCGCAATCGGTGATGGCGGACGAGGCGGCCATGAAAGTGGCGCTCACCGGCGTTCTCCTGACCTGGGTTGGGGACAAGAAAGCCTCAGAGAAGCAGACCACCTACGTAGTCGGTTTTCGTTATCTAAATGGGAGACTCCATGTATCAGAGTTTAAGGAAACCAGCGACCAGGATCCGTTCGGTGTCAGCAATGGCGCTGGCATTGTTCCTCGGTAGCGTCTCGGTTCCGGTTTTTGCCGGGCAATATCTTGAGGGCAGCCCGGATGACGGGTTGATCGCCACCGTGTCGCGCAGCGAGCCCAACCTGATCCGGGTTGAAGGCCGCAAGATTCGCCGCATCCAGGGAGTCGAGGGCGAATTCCTCGTCACTCCGGACAAAGAGACCGGTGCCGCCTATCTCAAGCCGAACACGGACAAGCCAATCTTCAGCGTTTTTGTCGCCGACGATGCCGGCCGCCACTGGAAGCTGATGCTCAAGGTCGCCGACGTACCTGCCGAGACGCTGGTCATCCGTGACCGCAGTCGCGTACGCGCCGAAGGAAAAGCATTCAATGCCGACGACTCGCGTAACGCCGCGATCCGCCGCGTGATGCTGGCGCTTGAGCGGGATGCCGAACCCGAAGACATGACCGCCAGAGACACTCTGGAGATTGTTCCGCTCTGGAACGAAGCCCGCTTTGTTCTTGTAAGGACACTGGAGGGCGCGTTGCTCGGGGAAAAATACCATCTGACCAATGTGTCCTCATCGCGGATGGTCATCGATGAGCGCGAACTGTACCGACGCGGTGTCCTGGCGGTCATGGTGGACTCGCTCGAACTGGAACCCGGCGAGGCGACCAATGTCATGGTGGTGCTGGAGGGGCGTGATGGCTGAAGCGCCAAAAAATCGGATCGCGACTGCGGTTTCCAACCTGTCGCCCAAGCGTCGCCAGTACCTGATTCTGGTGCTTGGCGCATCGGTTTTCCTGCTGCTCGTCTTCGGTGGCGTGGCGATCTGGGACAAACCTGTTCAACTCCCTCAGGGTACGTCTCAAGCACGTCCGCAGCCCATGCCCATCAATGCACCCGGCGCCCAAACCGATCCGCGCGACATCTGGATGAGCAAATCTTCGGAGCAGATGCGGCAGATGGAGGACATGATCCAGGGATTGCGCCAGCAGGTCGATACCATCGAGAATAAATCGCCGGTCGCAAACAACCTCCAATTTCCGCCAATGCCCATGCCCCCGGTGCCAGCGCCGATGCCCACAGAGGCACGGTCGATGGCTTTGCCACCGCCACCCCCCGTAAATTCGGAAGCGGAAAGTAAAGCCAGCGAGCCTCCGCCTGTACCTATTCCTCCGGGGATTGCCTCGTTCGAGGTGAGCGAGGGCAGGGTGATCGTCCCGGAAGCGGTTCAGAAAGCAGCCGAGAAAAAAGATGGGCGCAGCTATGTGCCATCGGGTTCGTTTTTTAGGGCAGCGCTGCTAGGCGGACTGGACGCGCCCACTGGTGGCCAGGCACAGAGCAATCCGCACCCTATCTTGATGCGGGCGCAGGATAACGCTTTTTTGCCCAACCGCTATCGCTTCAAGATCAAGGAGTGCTTCGTGCTGGGTGCGAGCTACGGAGACATCAGTGCCGAGCGCGCCTACATCCGGCTCGAATCGCTGTCCTGCGTGCGCCATGACGGCAAGGCCATAGACGTTCCGGTGAAGGGTTATGTCGTGGGTGAAGACGGCAAGGCCGGTATGCGTGGCCGGCTCGTCAGCAAGCAGGGACAGGTGCTGGCCAACGCCTTGCTGGCCGGGATTGGGGCCGGAATTGGTCAAGCTTTCCAGCAGAGCGCCACCACCGTCTCCACCAACCCGTTGGGGTCAGTCGGCACGGTGGATACGGGCAAGCAATTGCAAGCGGGGGTCGGGGTCGGGGTTGGTAAGGCGCTCGACCGTCTCTCCCAATACTACATCACGCTCGCCGAAAAGATGTTCCCGATCATCGAAGTCGATGCCGGTCGCACGGTCGACGTGGTGTTCACCAAAGGCTTTTCACTCGACATGGATAGCGCGGGAGGTGAACCAGATACCTACACCGATATCTGGCGTCGTGGCCGCGAAGCCCAGAATAAATCCATCGAACCCTATAAGGAGTAACCCATGAAATTCAACCAAGCAATATTCAAACGCCTGCCCATGCTTTTCGCATTGATGCTGCCGATGGCGGCGCAAGCCGATGATGGCGCCGAGAGTCTGGAAAAACGCCTCAAGGATTTGTATCCGGCAACCAGGATCGAGCGCGTCCAAACCTCGGAGATTCCAACCGTCTACGAAGTGACGATGGGCAAGAATTCGGCCTACACCGACGCGACCGGGCGCTATTTCGTCTTCGGTCATCTCTACGACATGAAGACACAGCGCGACCTGACGGCTGAGCGCATGGAAAAGCAGCAACGTATCGACTTCTCCCAGTTGCCGCTGGGAGATGCCATCAAGACGGTGCGCGGCAAAGGTGAGCGGGTGCTGGCGGTATTCTCCGATCCGGACTGCCCGTACTGCAAACGACTCGAAGCCGAGCTCGACAAGCTGGACAACGTCACGCTCTACATCTTTCCCTACCCCCTGGAAGGTTTGCACCCAGAGGCCGTGGACAAGGCCGTCGCGGTTTGGTGTGCGCCGGATCGCGCCCGCGCCTGGGCCGATCTCATGAAAACCGGCAAGGTGCCAGCGAAGCGGAACTGCGAGAATCCAATACAAAGGAACATCCAACTGGCGCAGCGGCTTGGTATCAATGGAACGCCGACCATGGTTTCCGCCGATGGCCGCATGTTGCCCGGCGCTGCTCCCGGTGATCGCATTGAGCAATGGCTTGCAGAGAGTCGGCCATGAGAATCCGGTACTGGCTTGTAAGCCCGTTGTTGCTCGCGCTGGCCGGATGCGCGGGCACGATGTCGGGGCTGGATGGGCAGGGAAAGTTTTCCTGCAAGGCACCGGACGGCATTTCATGCGCATCGCTTTCCGGGGTCTATGCGAATGCCGTACAGAATAATCTGCCAGGCCAGCGGCCGCCTATGGAAGCCGCCAAAGGAGAAGCGGCAGCACCAAAGATTACGCATCAGGCACCGAGCTCAGGCGAGCCAATCCGCAGCGTCCAGAAGGTGCGACGCGTGTGGCTTGCGCCGTGGGAGGATGACGAGGAGGTGTTTCACGACCAGTCATACTTCTATCTCGTCACCGATCCGGGGCGCTGGCAGGTCGAGCATTCGCGGCGCAAGGCCAGCGAAGGTTACCGGCCCGTCGTGCCGCCGAAAGCACTTGCGCCCTCAGCTCAAAGTGCAGGTGAGAAGCCGGCATTGCGGATGGAGCGAAGTAATCCTGCAGTTCCGCCGAATGCGATGTTTCCTCAGCAGGGGCGTGAGAGTTCACACGCTGGCGGGGAGGGTGGCTGATGAGTTGGTCTGATGCGCTACGCGCGGCATTCCTGCCGGAACGGACGGCGGGGGCCGATCATTTGCCTCGGCAGCTATTGCGGGAAATATCGCAGATGCCGCGCCTCACCGGGATTCTTCCCTACCTGGCGTGGCAGGAGGATGCGCGGCTGTTTGTCCTGGATCAGGGCGGATTCGGCGAGCGAGAAGAGCATGCTATCGGCTTTTGTATCGAGACCTTGCCTCAGACGGGTGCCAGCGACGAAATGGAAAAAGTGCTCGCCAGTCTGTTCGTCTCTTGCCCACCGGGGACGGGGATTCAAATTACCCTGTACGGCAGCCCCCATATCCTTCCCGTGCTCCGTGCGCAGGCCAATCTCCTGCCGTCTGCGGCGGCGGACGATGGCGCGGGCTTTGATGAGCGGCGTCATGGAAATATTTTTCGGCTCCTTGCACGTCAGCGCATCGATCATTATTTGAAGGGAACGGGACAGTCCATCTTCGGTCACCAGACCTATCTGCTGCGTGATTTCCGTTCGGTGATTTCGATCACGTTGCCACTCGATCCAGAATCACCGGCGGGTGTCGATGAGGCGTTGCGTATCCGGGAAAGCGTTCACGCCACACTTAAGTCGGCCCACCTGACGGGGCATGATTGGGGGCCGGGTGAACTCATGAACTTCACGGCTGATTTTTTCGATCACTCCCGCCTGTTCGCAGGCGGTGCGGCGCGCCCCATCGAGTGGAACGAGGGTCTGCCGCTGCGCGACCAACTCTCCGATCTGGAAATCGCTTCCCGCGTGGGTGACGGCGACATCCGCTTTCGCAAGGCCGGCGGCGATGAGTCTGCCCTGCAACTGTTCTCGGTGCGGCAGTATCCGCGTTACTTCCGGCTTTCCGGCATGAACTACATGATCGGCGATCCGTATCAGCTTGCCTTGTCCATGCCGTGCCCGTTCCTGATCACGATGGGCGCAGTCTCGCTCGACTACGAGTCGGCGCGGACCAAGGCACAGATGAAAGCGGCGCGGGCAACGCAGAGCGCCGGTTCCTACATGGCGCATTTTCAGCCCGATTTGCAGGAGCGCAAGCGCGATTGGGACATGGTGCTCAAGACTTTCGACAGCGGCAGGACGGTGGTCGGTATGTACCACCAAATAGCTCTTGTTTCGAAGGTAGAAGATGTCTCTCGCTGCGAACACGCTGTGCGCGCCGTATGGCGGGCGCGCGGCTTCGACCTGACCAAGGACTTTTATCTACAGCACCAAGCTCTGACGGCGGGGCTACCCATGACGCTGACGCCGGGACTTCAGGCCGATCTCCGGCAGTTCGGCAGAATTAACACCAAGACGGCCGACAACGCGGTCATGACCGCGCCGTTGATCGCCGAGTGGAAGGGGACGCAAACTCCGGTGATGACGCTGTTCGGCAGGCGCGGGCAGGTTATCGGTTTCGACCTATTCGACAACACCGGCGGCAATTTCAATTTTGCCGTGGCAGCACTCTCCGGTTCCGGCAAGTCGGTGTTCGTCAATGAGATGACCTATCGCTATCTTGGTGCCGGGGCTAAGGTGTGGATCATCGATGTCGGACGCTCCTACAAGAACCTTTGCGAGTTGTTGGATGGCGAGTTCATCGAATTCTCTGATGAGCGCCAGAACACCATCTGCCTCAATCCATTTTCCATGATCATCGACATCAGCGCCGATATGGAAATGATCCTGCCCTTGATCGCACAGATGGCGAGCCCACGTGAGCCGCTCGACAACTACGGGTATACGGCGCTGGGCTCGGCCATCAAGCGGGTCTGGGATGCCAAGGGGCGCAGCGCAACCATCACCGACATCTATGAGTTGCTCAAGACTGGCCGTTTGTCTGTGGAGGGAGAATACGAGCGCGACCTCAGCCGTCTGGCCACCGCCTTGGAGCCATATACCCGTCATGGCGTTTACGCGAGCTACTTTGAGGGCGAGGCCAATATCCAGTTTGACAAGGATTTTGTCGTGCTGGAGTTGGAAGAGCTGAAGTCCAAGAAGGATCTTCAGTCGGTGGTGATGCAGCTCATCATGTATCGCATCACTCAGGAGATGTACCGCGACCGCTCCCGGCGCAAGCTCGTCATCATTGACGAAAGCTGGGACCTGATGGGATCGGGCGCCAGCGGCAGCTTCATCGAAGCCGGGTATCGCCGCGCGCGCAAATACGGCGGTGCGTTCGGCACCATCACCCAGTCCGTTGACGATTACTACAAGAACGAGGCGACCAAGGCCGCGATCAACAATGCCGACTGGTTGTTTCTGCTGCGCCAAAAACCAGAAAACATCGAGCGCCTGGGCAAGGAAGGCAAGCTGTCGTTGGATGAATGGCTGAAGCGTCAGCTCAGTTCAGTCAGCACCGAGCACGGTCATTTTTCGGAAATCTACATCCACTCGCCGATGGGCTCTGGTTTGGGACGGCTTCTGCTCGACCCCTTCTCGATGCTCGTCTATTCCACCCGCGCCGAAGACTACGAAGCCATCAAACGCCTGCGGGAGCAGGGGTTGTCGGTCTCGGAAGCCATCGAACGGCTGGTCATCGAACGCGCATCACAATAGGGCAGATTAGTCATGAGTCCTCTGAAATCACAAATCATTACCATGGTCGTTACGCTGATGTTGGGCGCAGGCATCGCTGCGTCATGGCTGCATTTTCATCCTCTGGAGATTCCGCGATTCGCCAAGGTTGATATTGGAGCCATCGTTTTCCAGCAACAGCAATCACTGGCACAACGGGTCAAACCGGGAATGGATAGCGCTGAACAGGGAAAGCTGTTTGAAGATGCCAAAGCCTTCGGCGTGCGTCTGGATGCAGCCCTCGATCAAGTTGGAAAGGAATGCCAGTGCGCCCTGATCAATACGGCTGCGCTGCTCAAGGCGACATCGGCCAAAGCCATCCCGGATTTGTCCGTGCGGGTGGTGGAAATTCTGAAGCAACCGGGCACGGACACTCCGGCGCAGTGATCGATGCGTATCGCTTTCCTGTTTGCACTTTGTTTCTTCATCAATGCTGCGTCAGCGAACAGCGGCCTTGAGTACGACTCCATCTGGCGTTGTGATGAGAACCGTTTCAACTGGTATTGCGATATTCAGCCGGATACGGAGCAGGCACAGGCCATCGCCGAAAAGCCCAAGCTCAAGGTGCCCAGTGAAGAGGATGAGGCCGTCGCGGCCCTGAAGAAGTTGAAAGAGGACGCGGAGCGGAAGAGGGCGCTTGCCATCGTCAAGCCGACGCCGGAGAACCTCAAGAGCTACATCGTGGCGCAGGAAGCCATGATGGACAGGGCATCGGTGTTTTCGGATGTTTGGCGTCGCGTCATCTGGGCCAACCCGGAACTCAATTACCAGTTGCGGAACCCGTCCAACAATGCGGCCATCCAGGTGCACGATACCCAGCGCGCGCGCAAAGAAACGGAGACGCTTGCGGGCTTGAACAAGGAATGGGGAATTTTCTTCATTTTCCGGTCGGATTGTCCGTACTGTCATCGCATGGCACCGACGCTGAAATTTTTGTCCGAGCAATACGGGATAGTGGTGTTTCCTGTCTCCCTCGACGGCGGCGGCCTGCCTGAATTCCCAAATCCGTCGCGTGACAACGGCATGGCGGCATCCATCGGGGCCAGTGTCGTTCCACTCCTGGTACTGGGGAACGTCAAGGATCACCGACTGCTCCCTATCGGGTCAGGTGTACTCTCGGCCCAGGAGATCGTCGAGCGCATATACATCCTGACCCAGACACGTCCCGGCGAACTTTATTGAGGTTGACCATGAATAGTCCACGTCTCCGCAGAACCATTGCTGCCACACTTGTCCTTTCGATCTTTGCCAGTCCGGCAAATGCTGACGTATCCCAGTCCATGCAGGACTGGTTCAACCAGATCGGTGCTTACGGGAATGTGACGGGACCAAATGCCTATCGCGGGCAGACGATGAATTTCTATACCGGAGGCAGCCTCTATATGCGCACCCCGGTACGCAACTACCAGTTGGCAAGCATATCGCCGCCGTCATTTCGGGCCGGGTGCGGCGGGATTGATCTGTTCGCCGGTTCGTTCTCCTTCATCAATAAGGAACAATTCGTTTCGTTGCTGCGAAACATCGGCAATAACGCTATTGGTGCTGCTTTCAACATGGCGCTGTGTTCGATGTCGCCCGATCTCTGCGATCTTCTGAAGTACCTGCAAGATCAGTCAACGAAGATGAACAATCTCAACATCAATTCTTGCCAGGCAGCAGAAGGGATCGTCGCGGCGGCTGGCAGCATGCTGACGGACAAGGCTCAGGAGAAGGAGGGGAAGACAGCCGGCGCTAACCTGAATATGTTTGGGGATGTGTTCGAGTCCTGGGACGAGTGGAAGAAAAGCAGCGCCACGGCCAAGAATATCCGGACGGCAGCGAAGAACTCGTCACAGGGATACAAGGAGCTTTTCGATCCGGGCAATGTCGTGTGGCGCTCGCTGTCACGTGTTTCCGGGATAACCGACGACACCAGAGAGCTGTTGATGAGCCTGACCGGCACCATCATCGTGACGCCGCCCGGCGAGAACGCCGACGAGAAAGCGAAGTGGACCTATCTGCCCGGTGGCAACCTGACCTTCCGCCAATTCGTAGGGGATGGAGGTTCGGCGACGGTCAGTCTGCCCGGCCTCAAGTGCGGTGTTGATACCGTGGATTGCATGACGCCGACCTACTCGGATATCGCCTTTACCGTGATGCCATTTTCCCGGCAAGTCAGGACTCGAATCGCTGTGATGCGGGACAAGATCATCAACCGGGACGCCACGGGGCAAACCAGTCTGGATACGGCCCTGATCGGCAATTCATCCCTGCCGGTCTGGAAGATGCTCGCGGTATCCAGCAGTATCCCTGGCGGTGACCGGATTACCGAGGACTACTCGCAACTCATCGCCGTGGATGTGGCCTACGCCTACTTCACGAATCTCTCGAAGACGCTTCGCGGTGCTCTACAGAACGAGGCGGGGAAGGGCGGCCCCGATGCTGTCGCAGCTTCGGAAAAGATTCTCGTCCGCCTCAATGAAATCGAGCAGGAGGCACGGGACATGTTGCGCGCCGAGTATCAGAAAGGCATGCAGGTCGCCGAAATGAGCCGTTCGCTTCAGCTTCTGCACCAAAGCCTCAATGCCGGGATGCCGACCAACATCTTCCAGTCCATGATGGTCTTCAACCGGTAGATCGGGCAGAAGCGGAATGTACGAGGTCTATGCCTACTGGAATGTCGCGGAGCTGGAGGCGATGTTCAATGCCGTCGCTTCCATCATGGGCAGCGGCGATTACCTCGGTTTGTTGCGCACCATGGCGATCGTGGGAATCATCGTCGTTGTCATCGCCACCCTGACCGGGCGGGAGCGACTGGATGGAATGTGGAAGTGGCTTTTCTTCCTGGCCATCTTTCAATCCATGCTGCTGATTCCCAAAGTGACGGTGACCATTGTCGATCGCACCGGGAATGAGCCGCCGCGAGTGGTCGCCAATGTGCCCATTGGTCTGGGCGCCTTCGCGCACAGCATGAGCAAGGTAGGGGACTGGATGACCGGGGCCTTCGAGACGGTGTTCTCGCTTCCCGATGATGTGAAGTTTCGCAAGAACGGCACCTTGTTCGGTCACCGGGTGCTCTCCGAGCGTCTCGCCGTCAAGAGCGGCAATCCCGTTCTGACCAGCAACCTGTTGGAGTTCTACCGGGAATGCGTTGCGCCGGATCTGGCCACCGGCTACATCCGCATGAAAGAAGACATCCTGGAGGTCAACAACGTCTGGGTCAGCCTGAACGGGAAGACGAACCCGGCCCGACTGGTGACCTTGCGCGATACGACTGATCCGACCGTGATGAGCACGGTCGGCTGCGATGTCGCGTATCAGAGTCTCACCACACAGATCAATGCGGAATCGAGCCGCCAGATCACCTTGCTGGGTTCACGCCTCTACCCGAAAATGAGCCAGGCAGAGGCCGGGTCGGCGATCGTCGGCTCCTTGGCAACCTCGACCAACTATCTCCTGGGGGTTTCGGCTTCGGCACAGGATGCGGTCAAGCAGGCCATCGTCGCCAACTTCATGATCGATGCACAGTACATGCTGCCCGCGCAGATTGGGGATGCCGCCAGCGCCCAGACCAACCTTGCAATGGCGCAGTCACTTCGATCAACCAGCGATTCCTATAAGCTGATGGCGCGGGTCGCCGAATCCACGATGCCCAAGGTGCGCAATGCCATCGAACTGATCCAGTACGCCATCTTTCCGGTCTTCCTTCTCTTTGTGGTGCTCAGCGGGCATCAGGCCGGTGGCATCGTCAAGTCTTACGCGGCCAGCCTGTTTTGGATTCAGCTATGGGCGCCTCTTTATGCGGTGATGAACTTCATCATCACGATGTATTCAAGAAGCCAATACACGAATGGAAGTGCCGGGAGCGGCTTGTCCATTGAGCAGATGAGCTTCCTCAATACCGCCATCGTCAGCGACCAGGCGATTGCAGGGATGCTGGTCATTTCAATCCCGGCCATTGCTGCCGCCATCGTGAAAGGTGGCGAGGTCGGCCTGCAGTCAGTCGCCGGTCTGGTAGCGCCACCACGCGACCCGGAGAAGATCGCCAGCGCCTTGGCCATGGGCAACATGCAGATGGGTAATGCATCCCTTAACAATGTCAGTCACGACACCATGAAGGGCTTGGCGGTGGACATGAACCCGAGCCTGCGACAGGGTATGACCAACTATCAGGCACGAGGGGGATTCGAATACAGCAATTTTTCCGGTGGCGGCTTCATCGTCAAGCAGGCGAAAAGCGAAGTCCGCGCCGATATGGCACTCAACGACTCTATGGGAGTTGCTGCAAAGGAGAATTACGAACGTTCCCAGCAGGCAACGCAGCAGCAATCCGCCGAGTACGCTGAAAGTGCTCTCGCGGCACTCAAGCAGGAAGCCGGATTTGAAAGAAGCCACGCCAAGGGCAGCAGTGACACTACAGGATACCGCCACGGCACCGGGTCGAGTCAGAGCACCGAGGCCAATGAAACCATGCGCCAGGTAGATCAGTGGGCCAGAAAACTCGGTGTCAGCGAAAAGGTCGCGATGGAATTGATGGTCGGTGCCTCGATGGGCATGAGTACGCCGAAACTTCTTGAGATTGCCGGGCTACGTGGTGGTGTGGAAGTATCGGCCAAGATGCGCAACTCTGCCGATTCAACGCGAGCCTTGGAAGAAATGGCTCAGTATGCCAAAGAGTCGAGCTTCGGAAAGAAGGTCGGCACCGTGCTCGACAACGGCTGGGAACGCAACTACCGGACCAGCGATGAAGGCAAGACCGCCGGCAGCGAAGGGTTGCGTGCATCGCTGGATCACGCGCGGCAATCGCGCGATGCTTTCAGTGCATCAATGCAGGAAACGGAAGGGCATCGGCAGATGTGGGAAATGTCTCATAGCGGCCAGCTCGGGGCGAACCTCCAGCTTCAGGATCACTTCATCAAGGATTTTCTACTGCCCAAGCTCGAATACAACTACGAAAAATTTCAGGGCGTCATGGGCGATCCGTACAAGCTGCGGCCATACATCGAGGAATATACCGCGCAGAACTATGACCGGATGATGGGTGAGATGGCAGGGCAGGTTAAGGGCGCTGAGGCGGTTCAGGCGCAGCACGAAGCGAACCGAGCTGGCATGTCAAACCGTGAATCGGTCGAGTCGGCAGGAGGAGATAATCTGGCTCAGGTTAAGGGAATGGCTGGACGTGCAGGCGTCACCCCGCAAGGTCGCCCAAGCGATCAGGCCAAGCAGACAGCGATGCAGGATTATTCCCAAAACGCGGATGAGGTTAATGATCGTGGGGGGAGTGCAGGGCAGGCTCATCAGGAGAATGCAACGCCATCCAGTTTCAACAAATTGAAGCCAACATCACCGGTCGGCAAGGGAATGGAGCTTACGGAAGATGTGGCTGATGCGGCAAATCGTGTGGTTAAGGGAGTGACCGGGCCGAATCCTGGTAGCTATATTCAAGAGACGCTTGAGGGGAAGAAAGGCAAGTAAATTGGTGAGCAGGCTGTCGACGGGCAAATCTGACCACGCTGGCACAGTGCAACTGACCATCATAGGAGGCACTACGCTCTCCCGGTATTTGGCCTAAGCGGACGGTGGTAAGCAATTTGAAAAGTCATTTCTGAGCGTCTGCATCGTGGCGCACCGCACCAAGGGAATCTGTAAGCACAGCTTATAAGTAGTCCATATCTCCCTCGTAGCACAACGCCAAGTTCATTCTATTGCGGTCAACTCCGCGCCAATTCCTGCATGAGGAACTAGCTCAGCGTATAGGTTCTTTCGTCCGACGATGACTGCCAGCATAGGGCGGGCATCAGCCCGCTTGCGAGATAGCTTGTTCCACTCAGTTCGGTCGATTCCCGAGGGCCGGGGATAATCTTGAGGGTGCGTGTGCCATTCGCCAAGATAACGGACTGTACCCCCACTGGCTTTCCAACGTGCCTGTGCTATGGTTCTGTGACCAAATGGCATTCGTTCGAATAGATATTGAAATCGCTTGTCCCAAGCAGTTGGTGCTGTCGCCTCAATCACCGCAATATTCGAACCATGTACAGTTCCTAGCAAGAGGCCACCAGCCTCGCAGTCGGAAGAGCATGTCTGAGTGTAATGTTCAAATACCGCCATTACAGGTTTTGCGAAATTTACGAGAACGCGGCAATCTGGTGTCGCCCATGAGTTCATGATGTGCATGCCGCACATTCTTTCACTCTTGGCGGGTCGCAGTCAGGGGTCGCAAGTTGGTAATTGCTGTCGATTAGCTTGGTTCGCAACGAGGGGCTGACTCTATTGTTAGCCCAAGCAAGCGCCATTTCTCCGCCGAGACTCGCCGCTTGCACAGAAACGAAAGCTGGAAACGGAACATATAGACCTTCGCATCCCTGACCCGCCATCAACGTCTTCAATTTACCAACAACGGTCAAGAGCTGTCCCCTACTGTTGGCTTCATACAAACAGCGATAGCAGGCATCTGTTTCTTTGGTGCGAAGAAGGGCTCGAACGGCAGTCCCCGGCCCTTCTATCCATACCGATAGCATCGGTGTAGTCGAAAGGTAACGCTTACACAACCAATGTCCCAGCGACTCCTCACCGGTAGTGTCAATAAGAAGATCAACCGTACCGAGATTTGCAGTTTTCACATCCACAGGACGTGCACAAATATCGGCACTAGGCGCTAGGCGTTGTAATTCTTCAACCATACCGGTTGCCTTATTCGAAAAGAGGTTTGGGAAGCCGAGACGATGTCGCCCGATGTTCTGCGGATATAGGCTATCGAAGTCGACAAGCGTCAACTGCCCACCGGCCGTTCCGGCGCCTGCCTTAACAAGCATTTCCGCTAAGTAGCCTCCAATGGTGCCACAGCCGATTATCACGAGACGTTTGCCTGACAGAGTCTGCATGTCCGGAACATTACGCTGGGCCATATACCGGTCGTCGATTCGAACTACAGACATAGGTATTACGCTCTGCGCATATATTGAAGGTCGTGGTTGGCGGCGCAAACCTTGCTGGGAGAATTCGCGGTCGAATATAACCACGAATCCATAGCTCATCAATGGCGATTCAACCAGTATCAGAGTGCCCTTTGCCGCAGTTGCATATGCTTTCTCGATTCGCTCCAAAATTTTCTTGCGGCATCGTCGATCCAGTAATCCTTGCCAAAGCAAAATATCCCTCACCGTCTTTGGGGGCCATGTAGTGGTGTGGGGTCTTGGCTTTGCGCTTGTGCGAACGCGGTATGTCAGTATTGTGAAATCAGCGGTATTCCAGTCCAGTGATTTGAGTTTTCTTTTCGTCCGCGATTCGTCATCAGTGACGACTGCCGTAAAGTTGGTTCCACTTTTTATCACCAACGCCTTTTGTTGCCCCAGCCGCTGATCCTGAATGTCGACTAGGCATAATGGGCCATTCCAGTAGGCGTAAAACTCCTCTTCAAGATCTTCGACAAAATCACCTAGAAGAATCTTGGTGAAAACCTCTTCGGCGCGCTGCAAACATGCCAGAGCCTGACCTACTGGATCGAAGATGTCGAGAACGACCGTTCCCTTGGCAATGTAGCAAAGATGCCCGCTACTGCCTATGTGGGGGATCACATGTGGCAGGCTATCGGGAAGTTCTAGAAGCCTTACTCGTGGCAACTCGAAGAACTGCGGGTCAAGCATGATTTCGCAGGCATAGCTTTTCCCCGACGCCATAAGTGGGCCGCGAAGCTTTAGCCACCCGTCATCTGCGCAGCCGACAAACTCGAAGCTGCGCAGCTTAAAGGCGTCAATGACTTTGGTAACTGGGGTATCTTCGTCCATCATCCTGCTTTGGTACGGCCAACCAACTCGCCTGGTCCTGCCATAGCAGGCGCGGCTGCAATTGTTGCCGCAACCGACACTACTTTAATGCGATCTGGCCTGTCCGGGAAACGGGGACCCAATTCCTTAATCATCCAGCTGCACGCCTGTGCCTCACTCGTAGCATTAAGCGAGCCGCGAAGTGCCTTTTCAAAGGCCTCGAATTTTCTGGCAGCTTCTTCTACGAGCTCTTCGCCAAGGCGCTTAGTTAATGACTCTCTGTCGTCAATGGGATTGTTTACCCCGTCGCGAAGCCTTGCAGGCAATGCTGTAACAACGTCGAGTAACGCCAGGTCGTCACGCCGCTCGCGTTTCTCGAAGAGGGGCGCAGCAGCTGCCATCAGGAGGATGGACGACGGACCACCACATGCCCACTGCCAGTCGCGGAATGCTTTTAGATATCGCACGACGCGGCGAAGTTGTTCTCCCCTGGCCTCAACTTCAGCCAAAAACCATTCCTTCACTGGTCGCGGATCCGATTCCATCCAGTCACACTCGCGATGTGCGAGCAAGACACAGTTTCTCGGCAGCGCCGTCCAAGCATCGCGTTCGGCTTTTCGAACTGCCTCCTGCAAATTGTAGAAGCCATGATCCATCGCAGCAGCCTTCGTTAGAGTTGCGAACTCGTGGTCTGGAATGGCGTAGAGTGGAACATCAATGTGTGCATACATGGAAATCTCAATGCGGATGCAAGTCGGCTTATCAGTAATGAGTTTCCACCGACGTTCTTTGATGAGCGGCACAAGCGCCTCCTCTGCGGCAGCGAAAAATACCGATGCAGCTATGCTCGGACGAGTTGATTGCGCGACAAAACTCAGTGGCAAATAGCACCCATCGTCAACGTCGGCCTGTTGAGGATCTTGTGCCGGCGCATTCAATGTCTTGTATGCCCACGAACCCTGCGTAAAGAATCGAGGTTCAGGAGCATCGCTGGTGAGCCCTTTGCTCTTGAGCACGCGTGGAATACCGTCTCGCAAGCAATCGCGAACATCGATCTTTGCCCCTGCGATGTAGTCTCGCGGAAGACGCCCAAGATTAAGCGCCGAGTGTAGGTTATCTTCGTTTTCGTCAGTTGAATAGAATAGTGTGCTCAGGTTTAGCATGAAGCCTCCGTTGAGTTTGCTGTGTTCTTATTGGGGCCGTGGTAGAAGGTGGCGGGGGCGGGTTGATGAGTACGAAAAGGTTTGAATAGAGGATCGCCAAGTGCGCGTTGTGCTGCATGGACGCCGCGATCTTTAAGCGTGTTGGTTGAACCAACCGACACGTGGTCGAGTGATTTCACATCTTTGCTTTGATCAGGGGTCGCCTTGTCGTCGATTGGATAGTAATTGTCTCCAAGAGTCTGCCGAAGTATGTAATCGACCGACGATTCTTGCGCGGAGATGACGAGATCGAACAGGCCGCCGCGCCACTTGCCGAAGCCGCGGTCGAGGCTAGCGCCGCCCCGCACTGTTGCGCCTATGGTCATGGTGCCGATGGCAAGCACTCGAATTTTGGCCTGCTGGTTCGGCGCCAGGAATGTTTGAACCTCATGTAGACCAAACCAACCTGGCGCATTACCTACCAGACCTCCATCTGCGAAGACGCCACGCTCATTGCGTGACAACGGAAAGTAGACTGGCGCAGCCGCTGTGGCTAACGCAACATCGACGAGTTTCATACGATGGTCTAACTCGAATGAAGGGTGATGCGGCGTCTTGAAGAACTGCCCACGACCAGTTGAATAGTTCACCGTCGGAATAAGTACGCGATGCTTCAGATCGCCGATCGTCATGTTCTGAAAACGCTCGTTTAACACGTCCTTTAGCCCAGTGGATGCGTGTTTGGCTGTCAACCAGAACCCGAATATGCGCCGCAGGATGCTGCGGCATCCAAAGATGCGATTGCCTTTCTCCTCGAAAAGCGCTTTTAGTTCGACAGCAGGAATGTTGGCTGCCAATCCGAGCGCCAGCATCCCGCCCGCCGACGTGCCGCAAATCAGATCAAAGTGAGATGCAATCGGCCGCCCGAGCGCGGATTCGAGTTCGCTGAGCACCGTAGCTGTATAGAGGCTACGGTACCCCCCGCCCGAGAGCGCAAGAACATGGTAGGTCGGAATGTCGATCATGATACTTAGCCCTTTGGCGGGAATGGATCATGCCCGTAGCTATTCTTGTCCCTGATGCGACCGTCGGGACGATGAATGACGAGTTCGGACTGCTGGTTGCGTGCAATCTGGCGTGCGGCGTCGAACGCCTGTTGTTGGGTATCATGCACGGAGGTCGCGCGTTGGTTGCCTTCGCCCTTGACGGCCCATCCGTCTTGGTGGGGAACTACGTGTTGATTCTTGCTGGTCATGAAAGTACTCCTTTAAAATTTAGTCGTCAGTCCATTCCCGACTGGATGGTCGGGTTGCTATCGGTCTGACGATGTGGCAGAGTACGTTGCTCGTGCAAACAACGGCATGACCTAGCCATTTTACTTACCCCTTAAGGCTTTATTGCGGGTTTGTTGTCTGGCTGGGCAACAGTATATACATGCGACAATGCCGTTGCAAGTGCAGCTCCAACTGCATGCCAACCCACTGAATTGACTGTTTAAATCATCAATTGAATTAAAGATAATCGAGAAAACGCTACCGCCTAGCCGATCTCTAAAATAGGAAGGAACGAACTTTATGCCGCAAACAGGCCTTGGCGTCGCCCTCAAGACGCTACGTGAACGAAGAACTCTTTCGCTTCGCGAAGTCAGTCAGCTTTCGACTGTCGACCACGCATATGTACATCGGCTAGAAACCGGAGAGAAAACAAATCCATCACAGGACTTGGTGGACAAACTATTGAAGGTTCTTAAGCCCGACCAACGCGATGCTGCACTTATCAAATGGCTCGCTGACCATGCTGAAGCGGATCCACAACTTGTCGAGTTTGTGTTGGCAGATTCAAGCATTAGTGCTGATGTTTTTGCGGCGGCTGCTGGCATCCGACATCGAGGAACAGTGAGGCCAGACCCAGCCACTCTGATTGCACGTGTCAAGCGCGCCTTCGACGAAGAGGATGATTGATCATGGACGAGGTGGCGGTACAGCAAAGAGCGCGCTCTTTCGTAGCAAACATCGATGTATCAAACATTCGTAATGATTTGACACCGTACCTCACCGCTGTCAACGCAAAGGTAGTTAAAGAAGAGCTCGCTGTGGGCGAGTCGGGATACACCCTCACCAAACCAAATGGAAAGCACATAATCACCATAAATTCGGTGGAGTCCGAGGAGCGCCAGCGATTTACGATATGCCATGAAGTTGCTCATATCGCGCTGAACCTGCCGTCGAGTCATGATGAAGTTCCGTCGTGGTCTTATGCCAAGCGACATCCGAACGAAATCGCTTGCGACGCCTTTGCTGCCGAGTTATTAATGCCCTATCAGCAGTGGCTAGCTGCAGTCCCACAGGACGAACCGTCAGCAGAACTCATCGAACATATGGCGGCCACGTTTCGAACATCCTTCCCGGCGGCGGCATCAAGATTGGCGTGCCTTACAGATATACCTTGCGCCTTCGTTACCATGGAACGGGGTGCCATCCGGCACGCAGCGCGGTCGATGTTACTGCGGCGAGTTAATGCGTGGATACCTCCCAAGACTCCTATTCCTCAAGGCTCCGTTTCAATCCTACTTCGTGAGGCGGGTAAGAGCGCGATGGATACTGCCGACGTAGCTCAAGATATTTGGTTCGACAACTGGGATAAGGGATCCGATCTACGTGAACTTGCCAGGCACTACCACCGCTCTGACACAACGATTGCCCTTCTATGGTTCGATCACGAAGACCTCCCAGAAGTCGAAGTTGACAGATTTGGCATTCGTGTTGAGGATGATGGCGGCCTCGCAGAGCTAACGGGCGAATTGCCATGGCCTGGAAAGCGCAGGAGGCGTTAGTTGCCACTTGGCTGTGTGCATAACCAACTCAATTTATATTTTACGGAAGCGGTCATTGCCACTTGGATGGCATCGCAAAATTACCCAAGTCCGATAAGGCCGATTATGCAAAGTCGTTGATTATGTAAAGTAGCATATCGGAACACGCGCCAAGAGCTGCTTTACAGCGCACGGCGCGAATTTCGAGCTTTGCATAATCAAAGCGACTTGAGGAAG
>Ga0100387_10000273_pt1 | contig 42909 bp, 37 predicted proteins | sample CryGeymeta201511_FD_81547 | JGI IMG/M metagenome (GOLD analysis project Ga0100387, IMG submission 81547) | Groundwater microbial communities from Crystal Geyser aquifers in Utah, USA - Crystal Geyser metaG 2015-11 | ecosystem: Environmental > Aquatic > Deep subsurface > Groundwater | place... | reverse complement strand
GACCATGGCTTCGCCGATCCGGTTGCCATGTCCGGTGATGACGGACAAAATTTCACCCGGTAGTCCCGCATCCAGCAAACATTCCGCTAATTTCAATGCGGATAATGGCGTCACGGTGGCGGGCTTGACGATGACCGAATTTCCTCCGGCGATTGCTGGTCCGACTTTATGAGCGACCAAATTTAGCGGGTCATTGAAAGGGGTGATCGCCGCAATAATCCCGATGGGGAACCGGTAATAATAACCTACCCGGTTTTCTGATCCCGGAGCGCTGTCGAATGGGATGGTTTCACCATTGATCCGCCGGGCTTCTTCTGCAGAAATGGTGATGGTATTGATGGCTCTCCCGACTTCCTTTCGGGCTTCGCGAATGGTTTTCGATCCCTCTGAAGCGATCGTCACTGCCAGTTCTTCAAACCGGTCTTGCATCAGATTTGCTGCTTTTTTTAGTATGGAAATCCGGCGATGACCCGGCATATTCCGGTTAATCTCAAATCCTCTTTGTGCACTTGAAATCGCAGCGTGAACATCCTGTTCATTGGCAGCGGGGACAGTATCCACAAGCACTCCATCGAAGGGATTTAATACATCAATTGTCTCGGATTTATCCATCCACTGTCCACCGATAAGCATCTTCATGACAGAGTCTCCTCTGATAACCGGTGGATTTTCAGCAGGTCGCTGAGAATGGAGAATCCCGTCTCACCTTTTCCCGCGCCGGGTCCGACAATGGTTATGTCTCCCAGAAGGTCAGTTGAAAAAGTAATTGCATTCACAGCGCCCATGATCCCCGCAAGAGGGTGTGTCATGGGTATCATTTCAGGATGAACGGATGCGTGAAGTTTGCCGTTTTTAAGTTCGACCGAACCGATGAGCTTCCACCGGGAATTTTGAGATTTTGCAGATTGTATATTTTCAGATGTAATTCCGGTAATTCCACTGCACTCCACCTCATCAATATTACACGGGGTATCCATGACCACATTTGCCAGGATGGTCACCTTTGCACGAGCATCATAACCTTCCACATCCCCGGCGGGATCGGCTTCGGCATACCCCAATTTCTGCGCCTGCCGGAGGGCAGTTTCATAGGTCATCCCGGATTCCATCTGTGTAAGTATATAATTGGTCGTTCCGTTCAGAATACCTTTGACTGCCGTGATGTTACAGCCGGCAAGCGGTCCGGATGCAAGGTTCAACACCGGGGTACCACTCATGACGGTTCCTTCAATCATGAAAAAGACGTTATGGCGATCGGCAAGTGATTTCATCTGGTGAAAAGCCAATGCAGCCGGTCCTTTATTACTGGTGACGATGTGCTTCCCGGATTCGAAGGCGGTGGTGCAATGGGTGAGCGCGGGTTCGCCGTCCGTCAGATTGGTGAATGCCAGTTCACAAACCACATCCGCATTACAGTAGCGGATCGTATCCACCGCATTCCAGTCCATCCGGCTGGTCGTAAACTGACGGTCTGTTTTGATTTCCTGAAGCGCCTGATCAACATTGAGTCCGTCCGGATCGTAGATGGTTCCAAATTTCAAGTCGCTGATTGCGACAATTGAGGCAGCATACCCGTACTTTTGATTTAATTCCGATTGTTTGTTTTTCAGGATTTCGGCCAAACCCTGACCCACGGTTCCAAAACCGATAATGGCAATTTTTTGATTCATGAGGTTCTCCGGTTATTTTAATGTGTATAGTAATATAGAATTTCGATCAGATGCAATCAAACGCCTGATCCAGATCCGCGATGATGTCATCAGGGTTTTCGATCCCTACGGATATACGGACGGTATTTGGATGGATCCCGGCTAATTTTCGTCCAGTTTCGCCCTGTTGCTGATGGGTTGAGATCGCGTTCAGGGTGGCGACTGTTTTGACTCTGCCCAGGTCTGTGGCTCGCCATATCATGTCTAATCCATCATAAAATTTCCGCGTATTGACAGACGAATCAGGATGATCTTCACCAATTTCCACCATCAGCATATATCCAAACATTGGCTCACCGGAATCCGCTAATTTCATGTATTTCTGTGCGAGATCGTGTCCTTTAAAAGAATTCAGTCCTGGGTAATTGACCCGAAAGACCCTCGGATGACTCTCCAGATATTTCGATACAGACATTGCAGTTTTACTCATGTGGGCGATCCGCATGCGGAGCGTTCTCATATCATTCAGCGTCATGATTGCGCCCAAAGGATGCAAGGACGGACCATTGTCACGGTAGGGCCATAGTTTTGCCCAGACGGCAAAATCGCTTTTCATATCGTCACATCCCACCTTGCTGATGATATTTTTACGGGCAATCAGCAGCCCCGATATAGAAGTTCCGCTTGTGGAGAGAACTTTGGATGCGGAATGCACAACAATGTCTGCCCCATAAGTCAGAGGTCTGGTTAGCGCGGGGGAGGCGCAAGTGGTGTCCATGATGAGGGGTGAATTCATTTGATGCGCCAGACCGGCGACTTTTTCGATATCGAAAATGGATAGAGACGGATTGGACGGGAATTCTCCAAAAACAAATCGGGTACCTTCGTCAATGGCAGACCGCCACTCTTCTAAATCGAAAGGATTATGAATCCACCGAACGTCCACCCCCTGCTCTTCATGACGACGGACCCAAAATTGCTGAAAGGTACCGCCGTACACTTTAGCGCAAGATACAATATTCGGCGGGGGAAGAGAATTATCTTTTACCAAAAACGGATCGGTAGCGGTCCGGATCGCGCTCATTCCGCTGGATGTACAAAGTCCGGATGCCTCTATTGAGGTTCCGTAGGTTTCCAGCAAAGCTATCACTTCTTCGAGAAAATACGTAGATGGATTTGCGATCCGTGAATAGCACCATGTTGGCATTTGATAAGAAAGTGCCGCTTCCATCTCCGCGGTGTCTGCATATGCCTGAGCGGGACTCATGTAAACCGGTTCCATGATGGAGCCGTTATTTTGGGTCAACGCCTGTTGGATATCGTAGAGCCCGTGAGTTGCGACGGTATCGAATTTCCATTTTTTAGCACGGTGAATTCGTCTCTCACGGTCATTGATCATCTCACGGCCAATGGAGATCCAGTCTTGTAAGTCAGCCATAAATATTTCTCCTTAACATTGAATTTTATAATAATTACCAAATATAACACTGTTGTTGCAGTCGTTACTAAAATTTTATGCTGTATACGTTCATATGTTCGAAATGATATTCCGTATCGTCCTTAAATTTACGACTGGTTTGAGAAAAGACTCGTCCGGAGTTTAGAATCCTTTGGAATACACAAATTGCCCTCTGTAATTTTAATTTCAGCCGAATAAATTTTATACTAAAAACGGATACTACATGAATCAAAACATTCACAGACCGGAGAAAAACCACATGCTCCAAACCCAGACTCTCATGTTTTTACTTATTATCAGTCTCATTTCCCCAAAAAAGTTGAATGGCGGAGATATTTCAAATCCAGAAGATAAGATAATATCCAATATCGCCCTAGGAGCGATTGTCGGCTATTTCGGCTGGAACATCATCAGATCGATCGTAAAAGTTAAAGATAAAAAAATGTTTCCGGAAGTGAAGGCAGAATTGAAGATCATTCAGTTTATTGCTACGACAGACGAGATCAGAGAAATAAAATCGCTTCGCTCACCGGATGAATTAGATGCCTTTACCCGAAGTTTCTGGAAAAATCGGGACCCGTCTCCACAAACGGCCATCAACGAATTTCGAATTGAGCACGAGAAGCGGGTCAAATTTTGCAATGAAAATTTCACCACCGGACTGACAGACGGCGGCAGTACGGATATGGGGAGGGTGTACATTTTATACGGCGCTCCATTTAATATTTTCAGAGATGAGATTGACACGTCCTCAGAAGTATTCTCTAAATTCTCCCCAAATGTGTACCCGCTCGAAGTCTGGGTTTATAATTTTCCCTCTATAGGTTCTGAATTTCCGACCATTTTCAGCAATACAAATTATGGCGGGACTGTTTTTGTATTTATGGATCTGCAAAAAATAGGCGAATATTCTCAGATATATTCGAACAAACCTAACGAATACATTGATAATCGGGTATATAAATAACATTCTCTGGCAAAATGGACGGTTTTTTCAACTCACAAATTAGTGGAATGAGAGGTATAGAATGGATATTATATTAGTCGTTTCTGCAATAGTCGGATATCTTTTCGGCTGTATACAGGCATCCTATTTTATCGGGAAATTTGTTCGTAGAATTGATATCCGGCAGCATGGATCTACCAATTCGGGTGCTTCGAATGTGACCATGATCATGGGGCTAAAATGGGGGTTGATCGCCGGGTTCATAGATATGCTGAAAGCATCGGCGGCAGTCTGGGTCGTCAGAGCGGTATATCCTGGTTCTGATGATGCGCTATTCATCGCCGGATTCTTTGCGGTCATGGGACATATATACCCCTTTTTTATGGGATTCAGGGGAGGGAAAGGAATTGCCAGTCTGATCGGGATGTATCTCGCAGTTGACTGGAGATTCGGGTTGATCATCCTCGGTATTCAGGTGGTTGCCTCAGCGGTTACAGACCTGGTGACCACCGGGTCGGTCATATTGTACCTATCGCTACCATTCCTCACAATTTATTATGGGTATTCACCCACAGCTCTATACATCAGCCTAGTACTGGTGGTCATTGGGTTATACAAACATTATCCGAATATGATCAGAATCCTGAAAAAAGAAGAACCACGCATCAGGGCGGTGTTATTTAAGAAGAAATAAACATTCTTGCTATGGTCTGTCCGATATTAGATTTCACCGGAGAGCCGTTTCAAAGAGATTTCAGTTTCGTGAAGTAACCCATCCAGTCCCAGGGTGTAGTATCGATCCGGTGTAATTGGCTCGCCAATCCTGACCGTAACCGTCCCTGGTTTAAACGTTTTCCGGGTGAATGGTTTGTATTGGTAAGCCCCCTCTAATCCTATGGGCAGAATCGGGGTGTGTGTATTGAGAGCCAAATGAAATCCGCCTTTTTTTAATGCGGTCATTTTTCCGGTTTCGGTCCGGCCTCCTTCGGGAAGCAGTACAATATGATACCCTTTGGTGTTGATCACATGCTCGGCGGACAGGATACCATTTACGGCGTGAGTACGGTCATACCGGTCGATTGGAATAACCTTAAAACTTAACAACAATTGTTTCCACACCGGATATTTGAAATTATACAGTGCAACGACAGCCGTGTACCGGCCATTTATGACAGCAGGTAACAGCAATACATCGATAAAACTGCAGTGATTGGACATAATAATATATCGGTCTTTATCAGGGAATTTTCCCTCTACTTTTAACCGGATACCCAAAACGATAAGCATAATTCGGGCGATTATTTTCGCCATCGGGAAGATCGCCGGTCTGGCAAAGATGCTGGTTATTATAAGTAAAATACTGAATATAACAAACAGAGGGACGGCGATCACTGAAATGAGGACCGTGATCAGACCATCAGCCTTCAAATGGACTTCCCTCCGGAATACGGTCGAATATTTTATGGTTTGCTTTTGGGAATGCCAGAGTTTTCAGTTCATCCCGGGTTATCCATCTCACCTGAGAACATCCGATCGTCCTGGGTTCCCCCTGCTGATACCTGCAATGATAACTGTCCATCGAGATTGAAAAGTGCGTGTATGCGTGTTCAATTGTTTGAATAAAATCGCCGACTGAAACCTGAACTCCCAATTCCTCAGCGACCTCCCGCCGCACACATTCCTGTGGAGTTTCGCCATTCTGTATTTTTCCGCCGGGAAACTCCCAAAGACCACCCAGCAATCCGCCTGATTTTCGTTTTGACACAAGGATTTGGTTGTTTTTCCAAATCACACCGACGGCAATCCGGAAATGTGGGCGCACTTTTCGTTTTTTCTTCACCGGGTATTGATCAACCGCTTCCATAGAATATGCCAGGCAATGTTTCACTACCGGACATTGATCACACAACAGAGATTTGGGCTTACAGACATCCCGTGCAAGATCCATTACTGACTGATTAAAATCACCGGGCGCTGTTTTTTGAATGTGTAACTGTAGAAAATTCAAAATCATTGATTGATGATGTTCCGGTGGGTTGGGTAATGCCAACAACCGGGCGGTCAGTCTCTTCACGTTACCGTCGATCGTGGGTATAAAATGCCCAAAGGCAATAGACTGAACGGCGGCGGTAATATAATCTCCCGCCCCTTTCAATAACCGGAATTGAACCGGCTCTGATGGGATCACTCCGTGGTAGTCATTTACGACCGTCTGGCAGGCACGGCGGAAATTTCGTGCTCGTGCATAATATCCCAGACCTTCCCAAAGTTTCAGTACCTCATCTTCACTGGCTTGAGAAACTGCGTACGCTGTTGGAAGGGCGGCAAGCCATCTCCGATAATACGGAATGACAGTTTGGATCTGGGTTTGTTGCAGCATAACCTCGGACAGCCAAATACGGTAAGGATCCGTCTCATTCCGCCATGGCATAAGCGTATTTTTCCGGTGATACCAATTTATTACTGAAGTGGAAAAATCAGTCATCTATCAGTTGTCTGCTCTCAGAAGGGTCAGGTTCCAGTTTAGCGATTCAAGCACCGGGAAAATTTTTTCTCTATCCTCATCAGACATCAGTCTTTGAAGCGAAAAAGTGAGGTCATCCAAATCAGATTCAAGTTTGTCAATCAGCCCTTCTCCGGCAGATGTGACAGTGATGGTCACCTTTCGTTTGTCCCGGTGGATTTTAGATCGGTTGACGAGTCCAAGACTTTCCAATTTCACCAGGTTCCGTGTCGCTGTACTGACTTCAATACCAATTTTACCGGCAAGCTGAGACATGAGGATACCGTCGATGGGAATTGCCAGCAGAATATTTGCCTGTGAAAAGGTGAGATGATGCCGGGCGGCAATCTTCCTGAAAACGGCTGTGAGTTGAGAATTTAAATCCCTGATTTGTTCGGATAAATCCATATTTGTATCTTACAAATAACGACAGGTTTATCAAAACGGTAAATTATAAATTTCTTCAGGAGAACGATTTTAGGTTTTTCTCTTAGATTATTTTGACAACTGGTAGAAATTATTAGTGTCTATGAGCTTCAATATGAGGTTTATTACCAGAATAATGGCGGAGAAAAAAATGAAAATCGACAGTTTAACTTCTTTGATTTTATGGACAGGAATATTGGTTCAATGTGTATCGGGTCAATCCACAACGGATCTGTTGAAAAACAGGGATGTGAAGGCGATTAAACTCAACGGTTCGAAAATCCATGTGGACGGCTTACTATCAGAAACGGTCTGGAGGAATACATCCAAAGAGGGTGATTTCACACAGCGTTCCCCGGAGGATGGCGTCATACCTTTCAACGCCACCTATTTTACAGTTGTGTACGACGAAGAAAATCTATATTTTGGGGTTTGGGCAAATGATTCAGACCCTGAAAATATTGATGCGATCCTGACCAGAAGGGATGAAGGCTCACCCTCTGACTGGGTGTACGTTTCGATTGACAGTTTTAATGATAATCGTACTGCGTTTGAATTCGGTCTGAATGCAGCCGGAGTGAAACAGGACCTGAGAAGATTTGACGATGATAATCTTGATTATGACTGGGATGGAGTATGGGAAGGCGAGGTTCACCGTACCCCGGATGGCTGGACGGCAGAATTTGAAATTCCCTTTCGGGAATTACGGTTTAATACGGGAGATAATATGGTTTGGGGATTGCAGGTCTATCGGGAATTCCCAAGAAATAGTGATGAACTTTCTGTCTGGAACTACTGGTCAAAAGAGGATGCCGGTTTTGTCTCTAATTACGGTAAACTGACTGCCCTTCGTGACATCAAATCTGAAAAACCGCTTTATCTCATCCCCTACGTTGTTGGGAAGAATCATATTAATTCTGAATTGAAGGATTTCTACCATTCCCAACGATATGATCTGTTAGCGAACACCGGCGCAGATGTCCGTTACAGTTTTGGCAACGGTCTCACCTTCAACGCCACAATCAATCCGGATTTTGGTCAGGTGGAGTCCGATCCGGCTGACTTTAATTTGACAGAGTTCGAAACTTATTTTTCCGAGAAGCGTCCGTTTTTCGTGGAAGGCGGTAATATTTTAAAATTCAGTATGGGATTTGGCGATGGGGATAACGGCAATAACACATTGGTTTATTCCAGGAGAATTGGAAGTACTCCATTTGGATATGTGAGTTCCGTTGAAGATAGTATATCTGCGACAAATCCGGTATTTGTGGATATCCTGACCGCAGTCAAATTAACGGGGAAAACAGAAGATGGTTTATCTCTTGGCTTAATGGATGCAGTGACCAACGAAGAACGGGCGATCAAACATCTCGCTGATGGAACGAGTGAGAAAGTGACGGTCGAACCCTTGACCAACTATCACATCAGCCGGCTGCAGAAGGATTTCCGTGACGGGCAGACGGTTATCGGGGGGATTATAACAGCGGTGAACCGAAACCTGGAAGACACGGGATTTGAAAACGATCTTCACAAAAGCGCCTATTCCGGGGGGTTAGATATGACCCACGAATTTTTCGACCGGAATTTTTACCTTCAATCTGCTCTCTCCTTCAGCCGGGTGGCGGGAACTGTTACCGCAATCACGAACACTCAAATGAGCTCTGCCCGGTATTTCCAACGTCCGGACGCAGATCACCTTTCATTAGATACAACCGCCACCTCATTATCCGGCTATTCGGTAAAACTCATTGGTGGGAAGTCCCGCGGCCATTATCAGGGTGCAATTGGAATTTTAGCATCCAGCCCGGGCTTTGAGGTGAATGATCTGGGATTCAACCGGAATTCGGATTATTACATGCAGTTCATTTGGCTGGCATACCGGCAATGGAATCCGGGAAATTACCTAAAAACGTTAAATATCAATATAAATCAAGGGGTTTCCGGCGATTTTGCCCCCGAGATTAACAGTTTTGGCGGCAATATTAATTTTAACACCACCTTGTTAAGTAATGCGGGATTTGGGGGGGGGATTAATGCCAATGCACCGGGTTTTTCAACGACACTTTTACGCGGTGGTCCTGCAATAGCCACACCTGCAAACGGCAGTTTCTGGATAAACTATTGGACTGACTGGAGAGCGCCGGTCTCGTATGATGTTTCTACCAGCTATTTTAGTAATACAGACAAGGTTCATTCTGCAGATATATCTCAGGGTATCAGTTTACGTCCGTGGGATAATTTTCAGATCTCACTGAATATGGGCATTAATAAATTTTCCGATACCTGGGCATGGAGGGGGAAAGCCTGGGATGAGAATGATGTCATCCATTACATTTTTTCAGATTTAGATCAAAGTACAATTTTGTTCACCATGCGGACAAATTACACTATCACGACCTCGCTTTCACTCCAATTCTACAGCCAGTATTATTCCACTGCGGGCAAATACTCTGGATTCAGAGAAGCAGATCAGGTGCGGGAACGTAATTTTGACAGCCGGTTGAAAAAACTGAAGTATGCCGAGTTAGAGTTTGGAGAAACGACCCAACTGTCACTTAATAATTTTTCCGAAATAAGGTATTCATTTTATAATGGACTCGACGGTGATTTTACCTACCAGCAATTCCGGTCAAACCTGGTACTGAGATGGGAATTCCAGACCGGTTCGATGGTTTACTTCGTCTGGTCGAATGGGTATACAAACTCGATGGATCGGTATTTGACGGCGGATGCGGGTAATTTCGATCTGGGTCAGAACATGAAGGATTTGTGGAAAACCCCCGGTGACAATGTGCTTTTGATCAAATTCAGCTATTTATTTCACATATAGGCGCTATTATTCCAACGCGGGTTTGAGCTGAGTGAGGGTATGAAGGATGATGCCTCCGGCGATGGACACGTTAAGACTCTCGACATTTCCCAATTTCGGAATAGTGATCTTTACCCGAATTTGGGATAATACCGCTTCATCAAATCCATGAGCTTCGCTGCCTAAAACCAGCGCCCATTTGTCCAGTTTTAATTTTTGAAGTTTTCGGATCGGTTCGCCATCCAAAACCCCGCCAATGATCGTATGTCCGGATTCTCTGAGCGATTGAAAAATGTTCTTACCCGGGTTATCCAGAATGTCCAGGTAAAAATGCGCCCCCATTGCCGATCTGATAACTTTTGGATTGTATGGATCTGCAGATAATTCTGATAATATAACCGTCTTAATCCCGAACCACTCTGCCGTTCGTAGCAGCGTTCCCAGATTCCCAGGATCAGAAATTTTATGCAGAATTAGGACCTGATCGGACAACTCTCCCTTGGGTCGTTTCATTCGGGCAGACGCGATTATCCCCTGATTATTTCGGGTATCGGATAACTGACTCATCGTCTTATGGGGAATCACGTCTGTGGACACATTATTTTTTTCACACAGCATCTGAATAAATTTACCGGCTGCAGATTGCTCAAAAATGTCTGTCATCCAGACTTTTTCGATATCATAATTGCTTTGGAGAGAATCCTTGATGATCCGATAACCCTCCAAAATGAACATTCCTTTTTGGGTTCTGAATTTCTTGATATTTAAGGAACGGAGGGTCTTTAATTCCGCACTAAAATGAGCAGATTTTTGCAATGGTTTTTTTAACATTTTATATTCTTATTATTTGATTGTTAGTACGATTGGTGCATGATCCGAACCCATGATATGGGGTAAGATTTTTGAATCCTTCACCGATGGCACAAGTTCAGGCGATACACAGAAATAATCGATGCGCCAGCCGATGTTCCGGGTCCGCGCATTGTTCATGTAACTCCACCAGGTGTAATGGCCGCCTTCAGACACAAACGATCTGAAGGTATCAACAAAACCGGATGCTATAATTTGATCGAACCCTGTCCGTTCTTCCGGTGTGAAACCGGCATTGTTCACATTTGATTTTGGATTCGCCAAATCAATCTCTTTGTGGGCAACATTCAGATCACCGCAAAAGATGACTGGTTTCCTTTTTTCAAGATTTTTCAGATACTTGAGAAAATCCGGGTCCCACTCCCGATGGCGGTACCCGAGGCGGGTCAACCCCCTTTGTGAGTTTGGAACGTACACATTGACGAGAAAATAGCCGGGAAATTCCACCGTGATAACCCGCCCTTCATCGTCATGTTTGATAATACCGATTCCATTCGTAACTGATTCAGGTTCGATTTTACAAAATATAGCCGTCCCTGAATACCCTTTTCTATCAGCCGCGTTCCAGTATTTATACGGATACTCTGATAAATCTACTTCTACCTGATCTGGATGAGCCTTGGTTTCCTGAAGGCAAAAGATATCCGGTGACCATGACTTTACAAACTCCGTGAATCCTTTTTTGAGGATCGCCCGGAAACCATTTACATTCCATGATATGATATTAGTCATTTGATTTTGGTGTGTTTAGTGTGAAATGATTCCCATCCGGTCAATCTTCATAAATTCTGAATTTTCAATGGCTGCTTCCAGCAGACGGTTAAGGTCAACTGATTTTTCGATACGGCGGACCTTCTCCAAATCTGCCCTGGTTTCGGGGTGGGCAGGGACAAAGAAAGAACAGCAATCCTGGTACGGCTCGATAGAAATATGGTAGGTTCCGATGTCCCGCGCTGTTCGAACGATCTCCTCTTTATTCATCCCGGCCAACGGACGAAGGATAGGCAAAGTAGCGGCGTCTGACACCGCGCGGATATTCGAAAGCGTTTGTGATGCGACCTGACCCACACTTTCTCCGGTGATCAGAGCGGGAGCACCGATCCTGTCCGCAATTGAATTCGCCAGGTTTACCATAGTACGTCGAAACAACAGTACCCAGAATTTATCCGGCGATTCAGTCATGATCTTTTGTTGAATTTCGAACAACGGTACCAGATACACGGGGCATATGGACTGATATCTGGATAAAACCCGGAGTAACAAGATCACATTGTGGATGGATTGCCGGTTCGTCGCCGGAGCGCTGTGAAAATGGACAAATGACAACCGCACACCTCTCTTCATCATGTGAAATGAGGAGACAGGGGAGTCAATTCCGGATGAAATGAGACTAACTGCAGATTCGCTGACTCCGACCGGTAAGCCCCCAAATCCGGCGACCCGTCTTGAACCCACGTAAGCCATACCTTTAACGACCTCAATAAAAATTTCAAGATCGGCGCCCTTTAATTTGACCGGTTTTTGAACGATCTGCTGAATATATGCACCGATCTCCTGATTGATTTCAGCCGTTGTCATCGGGAAATTTTTATATTGACGACGGGCAGTGATTCTAAAAGTCTCAAAGGGTTGCTCGGGGATCTGAGATTCAGCGGCGATTTTAAGCTGATGCAGATCTGCGGAAATCTGAATGCACAACGTCGCATTTGAAAGCCCCATCACGTCCCCAAGCCGGTTCGCATACTCTGCCCATCGCTCGGGATCAACCCCAAAAACGTACACGCGTGCGCCGGAAAGAGCAACCCGGTCGCAGGGTAAATCTTTTATATTTTCCTTCACATTCTGAAGAAATACGTTTTCAAACCATTGCCGGTTATCCCCCTTAAGGGAAATTTCGTGGTAATGTATAAGTATGCAGTTATTTGTCATTCATTATCATGTATTCTGATTGAATTGAAGGACATTCCGTGGCTGGATGTCTGTCTTTTCCCCATAAAATCGTTGCTAAAATGCTTTTTCAGAAAGGAAATAAAAACTACTAAAATTGTAAATAAACCGGGGGCAAGTCACTGGATTCATCTGTACCCCCGGGTGAAAAGTTATTCCTGATCCCCGCAGCAGCCACAATCGGACTGATGGTGATGGTCTTTAACTGAAAAATATAACGAGATATCCGGTATGGGAACACGTTCCTGTTTTCCGGTTTTCATTTCTTTAACCAAAACCATGTTTTGGTCATACTCATCTTCACCCATAATGATAGCAAATTGGGCTTTACGTTTGTTGGTTTCCCTCATCTGGGCTTTCAGGCTGCGCCGGAGGGTTTCAATCATTACGGAAAATCCTCTGATTCTTCTTAATTTGTCAGCAATCACCATTGCTGAGGGAATTGCCTCCTCAAAAAGGATGATGATATAAATATCTGTATCAGAACGAACTTCTGTTTTTTCATTTTCGTGAAGTGCGATCATTAGCCGCTCGATCCCGGCGGCAAAACCGACCGCGGGCGTCGATTGTCCGCCCAAGACCTCCACCAGTTTATCATATCGCCCGCCACCGCATAATGCATCCTGAGCGCCCAGGGCTTCTGATGTCACTTCAAACGTGGTGCGGGTATAATAATCCAAACCACGAACCATTTTTTTATCGTGGAAAAAAGGGATTTCCAATTCTGTCAGCAATTTAACAACCGTATTAAAATGGGATCTGTCTTCATCAGAAATATGATCAAAGATCAATGGGGCAAATGTATCCATAAGCTGTTGGCAGGCGTCGTTTTTACAGTCAAACAATCGAAGAGGGTTCTTTTCGATACGGGTTTGACAAACGCTGCAAAACTGATGGATTGCAGGGATCAGCGCATCTGTCAGTAAATCCAGATACGGCTTTCGGACATCCGGGCTACCGATAGAATTAATGCGCACCTTCAGTTTTTCGAGTTCTAAGGATTGATAAAAGAAATATGCCATCGAAATAATTTCGACATCCTGTTCGGGATGAGGTGATCCAATTGCTTCCACTCCGAACTGATTAAATTGCCGCTGTCTGCCTTTTTGAGGGCGTTCCCTCCTGAAAAGGGAATCCATATAGTATAACCGCTGGAGTGGGCTTTTTGCGCCTAAATTATGTTGGATATAGGCCCGAACCACCGGAGCCGTCAGTTCCGGTTTGAGTGTCAGTCCGGTACTTTCTTTATCCATATCCGTCCAGGAATACATTTCTTTCGTGACGATATCCGTTTCTTCGCCAACCCCGCGTGTAAAAAGCTCTGTCTTTTCAAAAACCGGCGTTCTGATCTCGGCATACCCGTGCAGATACATGAAATCATGAATAAAATTCTCAATTTTCCGCCATTTTTCGGTTTCAGGCGGGAGGAGATCGTAGGTGCCCTTAATCGTTGTAATATTTTTCATATGTCGTCGTTTTCAAGATCAAGTATAATAGTCTGCCAGGCATGGATGATCTTCAATATGCCCGGGATTGATCGCGATTCCAGAATCCGGGACCTGATGGACGAATCACTGATCATACTTCTAAATAGTGACAAAAATTTACCATGACTGTCCGGGGCATGAGCAGGACTCACCGTTAACACAATAATCTGGCATGGGAGTCCGTCCGGTGTAGAACACTCAATCCCCTCCCGGTTTATTCCGATGACAGGGATAAAGGATTGTAATTCAGTGGAGATTCCGTGGGGGTATGCCACACCCCTGCCTGCAGAAGATGCCAGATTTTCTTCATTGGCTCGTATGCATCCAATAACCGATTGAATATCAGATACGTCCGATATTTTTGTGAGGTAACTGGTAATCTCGTTAATGGCTTTATCCCACGATTCTGAAGTTAGAAAAATGATATTTTCTTCAGATAGTCTTTCTTGAAGGTTCATCGGAGTGCGAAAGTTACTTGCATGACCTATGAAACATCCAAGGAAATATTCCGCTTTCAAAAACCGTCTTCACCATGATGGCAATTTGGTTATTTGAGTGGCTTGAAACAAAGTAATTTTTAATCTCCCGAAACCACCTTTCCGGAGAATCTCTGGTTCTGCACTTTTCACAATATTTTACAGAAAGAATTTTAACAGATTTGAGTGGAATGTGGATGTCAGATATTGGATGTGGGGGAATTCGAATGATATGTGCCTGACGGTAGAATTTTTCAAGAGAATATTCTGTGTCGAAAATGATATTCAATTCGATTAAAATAAGACAATCCAGTCGTAATTTACTCAGGTCAAATTCCATCATAAATCAACAGTTTGCTAAAATAAAGAAAATACCGCTGTCATGACGACGACATCAATCCAAATGAGATCCCTGTTTCAACCCGAATCTGTTGCGGTTATCGGCGCATCTTCCTCACCGGGAAAGATTGGGTACAAGATACTGAATAATATTATATCTTCTGGTTATCAGGGAAAAATTTTTGCCGTTAATCCCAGAGGCGGTGAAATACTGGGTCTTAACGCATTCACCCATGTTTCTGATATCGATTCCCAACCGGATGTGGCTGTAGTGGCTGTTCCGGCTTCGCGTGTATTTGAAGTGATAGTAGATTGTGCCCGGAGAGGAGTCAAATTTGCAACGGTCATCAGCTCGGGATTTTCGGAAGTGGGTAATCTTGAGGAAGAACGCAAAATTGTAAAATATGCCCGGGAATACGGTATGCGTATCCTCGGTCCGAACATATTTGGTCATTTTTCATCCGTTGTTTCCCTGAATGCGACGTTTGGTCCCCGTGATATACCGTCCGGTAATGTGGCGATCATTACCCAAAGCGGTGCGTTGGGGGTCGCGATGATCGGAAAAACTTCCGTTCAGAAAATCGGGCTTTCCACCATCATATCTGTGGGAAATAAGGCGGACCTGGATGAATCTGACCTGTTGGATTACCTGCGGGATGACCCCGGGACCCAGGCGGTTTTAATGTATATTGAAGGCATTCGTGACGGCGGAAGGCTCATCAATTCACTGGTGAAAACCACTCGTGACAAACCGATAATTGTTCTCAAATCCGGGCGATCGAAAAAAGGCGCTATTGCGGCGGCGTCCCACACGGGATCTTTGGCGGGATCCGATGATATATTTGATGCGATAATGAAACAATGCGGAGTACTTCGGGCGGAAAATATCCAGGAAGCGCTGAACTGGTGTAAATATATTTCCAACGCACCCCGTCCATCCGGTGAAAATACCCTTATTGTGACCAACGGTGGTGGGGTCGGAGTGATGGCAACAGACGCATGCGAAAAATTCGGTGTCCCGTTGTATGAAGATAAACAACGTTTAAGTGAAGAATTTTCTGCCGTTACCCATGGATTCGGATCAACGAAAAATCCCATTGATATCACTGGAGAGGCGAGCGTGGGAGAGTACACATCCGCTTTAGATACGGCGTTGAACGACGGTAAAATTCATGCAGTCATTGCGTTATATTGTGAGACGGCAATGATGACCAGCGAAGAATTGAGTAAAATGGTTATCGAACAAAATCAAAAATATCAGCACCAAAAAAAGCCGATCATTTTTTCGCTTTTCGGCGGTTCCCTGACCGAAGAAGCCGTCAGCCGGCTCATTGAACATCAGGTTCCCGTTTACACCGAAGTCTATGAATCCATTTCCCCTTTAGGCGCATTATTCAGGTTTTTACGGTACGGCAGAAAAACAGAAGAATTCATCCGGGAGCCGGAGATTGATAGTCAGTTGATCAAAACCGTTATTGCGGAAACCCGAAAGGATAACCGGCAGTTCCTCCTTGCCCATGAAGCACAAACTCTGTTGAGAGCTATTGGCCTGGCCGGTCCCAACAGCCGGGTCGTAAAAACCATTGGTGAAACCGTCGATGCAGCCGAGGAAATTGGCTATCCTGTGGTCATGAAAGTGGTATCCAGGGATATTATTCATAAAAGTGATGTTGGAGGGGTTCTGTTAAACCTTGAAAATCCGCATGAGGTGATGGATGCCTATCAAACCATTATCCATAATTGTAAATCCTTCCGGAGAAATGCGATCATCGATGGGATTGAAATCGTTGAACAGGTTCCGAAAGGGACAGAAGTGATCATTGGCGCGCGACAGGATAAAAGTTTCGGACCGGTCATCATGTTTGGTTTGGGAGGAATCTATGTTGAAGTGTTGAAAGATGTTGCTTTCCGCGCCTTACCCGTATCGCATCAGGAAGCACAGATGATGGTGAGGGATATCCGCTCATATACCATGCTGATGGGACTGAGAGGAGAAAAACGTAAGGATATCGACGGAATTGTGGATGCGATCCTCCGTGTCGGAGCCGTTTGCAGACAGTTTCCTGAGATTACCGATATTGAGATCAACCCCATGATGGTTTACGATCAGGGGTCTGGGGTGAAAGCCATTGATGTGAGAATATTGTTATCGAAATCCGAAAGGAATACCTAAAATGAAAAAACTTATTATATCTTCGCTGGAAAGAGATGTGGGAAAGACTTCCCTGATCCTGGGATTAACTGCATTATACCCAGGTTCATTTACCTATATCAAACCATTGGGCGACCGGCTGGTTTATCAGGATAAAAAACTTTGGGATCACGATGCTAAACTGGTGGGATCCCTTTTTAATTTGCATGATGATCCCACAACGATGAGTCTGGGATTTGATCATTCAAAGCTACGGTTTCAGTACAACCGCCTGGAGATGGAAACGGCACTGAGAGAAATGGCAGACAGGCATCAGAATAATGTGGATTTACTGATTGTTGAAACCGGCCGGGATATGGCACGGGGAACCACCGTTCATCTTGATCCCTGCTCCATCTGCAGAGCCATCGGGGGTAAACAAGTGTTGGTTGTCGGCGGTATTCATGACCGTATCATGGACGATCTGTTATTTTTTGACCGTCATCTGGAACACAGAGAACAAGAAATTGTCGGTGTGATTTTAAACAAGGTCAAACAAAAACCGGATTTTCTGAAGGAATTTAAAAAAATTCTCGGCACCCTGCGGTTTCCGATTCTCGGGATCATTCCGTATTTGCCGGAATTGTCCTATCCTACCGTCCGCAACATTGCCGACACCCTTTCAGCGCGTATTTTAACATCAGAGGATTATCTGGACGTGGACGTGAAAGACATCTTTGTTGGCGCTATGTCGGCTGACGCCGTATTACGATTGGAAAAATTCAAACACCCGGAAAAAGTGATCATTACCAGCGGAGACCGAAGCGATATGATCCTTTCTGCACTGAATTCCGAGTGTGTGGGGATTGTACTGACGAATAATATCCTGCCTCCTCCAAATATCATCGCACAGGTTGCGGATAAAAATGTGCCGCTATTGAGTGTACAAAATGATACGTTTCAGATCGCCAAAAAGATTGATTTGATGATCCCTCTGATTAATCATGAGAGCCCGGAACGGATAAAATTGATTCAGGACATGGTTAGGGAAAATGTGAATACCGAACTCCTCTGGTAAAGAATTGACGGTCATCCGGGGAGGCGTGATCCCGGCTACGGATTAGTCCGCCCTCCACTTCCACATCCCGGTAATGACCACGACAATGACAAAAACCATACTTCCTATAGCCCACTTATAGCGGGAAGGATAGATGATCTGGCTGGTTGCGGTCATATGAAAATCCGTGCTGTGAAAACGGTTGACATCAAACTCCCAAAAGAGAGTATCCGTTAATGTGGTATCTGCATTGGACTCTGATACTTTGCCCGGGAGCAGGAGTTTGAGGATAAACTGATCATCAATCATATCCAGGGTAACAAGAGATTCGTCCTCCAATTGTTTAAAAATGGAATCTATCACCGTATACTGAAGTTGATCAATTGACTGTTTCAGAAGGGTAAGCCCAGCTGTTTTCAGCGAATCGTAATTTTTTGCAATCAGCGAATCCGGCAAGTCTTTCAATGACGCACTGAACCAGCGATCCAGTTCGGCTTTGATAATAGGCTCGCGGTTATATCCAACATTTGCACGGTGAAGACAATCTGTTAACAAATATTCAAGAACTTCTGAGGTCCATCCGGGATTCTCCATGCCTTCGTGAAGAACATTTGCCATCCCCGGATACTTTTGATTGATGCCCCGGTTTAGGAATGACCATGTGAATCGGTAAACTTCCTTAAAAAACCAGTTGTAATGATCCACTTTCAAGGGGTGATGTATCAGAGAAGGCGGATAAACTGTGTCAGAGGTGAAAAAATTATCCGGGAATTCGTCAGAATTTTGAAATCCTTTTGCTGCTGTATACACCCAGATTTTGTTGATGGAATCGTGCTCAGTCGTAATGGTCCATCCTGCCCCGCGGGGAATGGGAAAATCTGCATTGTCCAAATCCGGTTGATCTCCCTTTCCTTGATACTGAAAATTAAAATCACCGTTCGGGTTCACCTCGAAAATAAAGGTATTCTCAACGCATGATATCTGTAGCAGCAGGGTGATACAAACACCGTATAACATAAATTTAGAATACTTCATGAGTTGTTCCTTTGTGAAATTGGTACCGGTAATTTAAAGGATTTCAATGCCACCCGGTACATGTTCAGTCTTCCCGGGAATAGTCAATGGTTCTTCATATATCTTATGACTAATCCGTTTTTTTATCAACTTATTTAACGCCGTACCTATTGTCAGATGGGTCTTATCCAAATATGAAATTCCTACACAATACCGGATAACATTTGGCAATTTTTTTTGTCATTTTCATTTAACATCTATCGGTTCACATTCTAATTTATCCCCATGACTGGAACCACCATAAACCGGAAAACCTAGACACATTGACTGATCCTGTGAACGTATCCGCTTCATCACTTTCAAAGGTGATATCCGAATTGCAGGCATTGCCGGAGCCGCTAACGATCCTGACAAATTCCAGTGAACTTGCGATATATTCCTGTGATGGCTTAAGGCTGCATACCGCGGTTCCCGGTTGTGTGGTTTTGCCCCTAACCACAGAAGATATTCAAAAAATCGTCACTATCTGCAACAGGCAACATGTACCATTCACGGCCAGAGGGGCGGGAACGGGGCTGAGCGGTGGCGCTACCTCTGAAGGTGGTGTGATCATTCAGCTCAGCCGAATGAACCGCATAATCGATATTGACTTTCCGAACCGGTGTGCCGTGGTTCAGCCCGGAGTCGTGAACGCATATCTCTCATTAATGACGCGGCCTGGGGGGTATCATTTTGCTCCGGACCCATCCAGCCAGATCGCCTGTACCATCGGCGGGAATGTTGCTGAAAATGCCGGCGGTCCCCATACCCTGAAGTATGGTGTTACCCTGAATCATATTTTGGGACTGACCCTGGTCCTGCCCAATGGTGAGATCATGAAATTAGGGAGTAAATTCCGGTACCGGTCTCGCATGGATTTGATCCCGCTTATCACCGGCTCGGAAGGTACCCTTGGAGTGGTTAGTGAGATCATCGTCAACCTGGAGCCGATCCCGGAAACTACACGTACCTTTCTTCTCATTTTCGATGTTCCTGCGAAAGCCACGGATATGGTATCTTCAATCCTTGAGAGCGGGATCATTCCGGCTGCCCTGGAAATGATCGATAAACTGTGTATCGAAGCGGTGGAATCCGCCATTAAAGCGGGGTATCCGGTGTCTGCAAAAGCAGTACTGCTGGTAGAATTAGACGGAGATATTTCAACCGTGGAAAGGGACACCCAACGGTTACGAAAGATAACAAACGGGAAATTGTCAGAACCTTTGAGAGAAGCTCAAACCCCGCACGATCGAGAGTTACTATGGAAGGGACGAAAACATGCTGCCGGTTCCATGGGCAGGTTGTCTCCCGCATTTTACACCAACGACGGCGTCGTCCCGCGGCACAAATTAACGGAAATCATGAGCGAAATATATCGCATAGGCAGATACTATCAATTACGCATCGCGAATTTGTGCCATGCCGGTGATGGGAATATCCATCCGCTGATCCTCTATAATCCCGGGTTGAGCGGTGACGCTCAAAGAGCGGTTGAATGTTCTGTTCAGATATTGAGAACTTGTCTCGATTTTGGCGGTTCTTTAACGGGTGAACATGGTATTGGTGAAGAAAAAAAGCACTTGCTCCCGGCCATGTATAGCGAGCTTTACCTGAATTATGCTGAAGAGATCCGAAAAATTTTCAATCCGAATAACCTTGCAAATCCGGGTAAAATTTTCCCGGGTAGCGGTGGTTGTGGTGAGTTGAGACCCTTTATCAATCAATGGGAAATATGATCATCTCCCATTATCCAGCCGATCTGATGGCTGTGGTAAGCGGCAGTGCAGAGGTAAATGCAATTCAGGATGCGCTGAAGGTACAGGGGCAGTTTATCCCGATTGGGCCGTTCTGCGAGGGGATCACAATTGAAGAGGCTATCATTCATAACCTTATTGGTACGTTTTCAGATCAATTCGGGACCCTGCAAAATTGGCTGTTGAATACTACCCTGCGAACATTGGCGGGTGAATTTTCCACCGGCGCTGATGTAATGAAAAATGTAAGCGGTTATGACCTTACCAGGCTACTGATTGGATCCTGTGGAAAATTAGGCATGATACTCCGGGCAACGTTTAAATTATTGCCTGTTGAGTATCAACCGGTTTCAGGACAACCTCCTCTGAATACGGGGTTTCGGCTTATCACCTTACCATCAGAATTTTCTAAAATAGTTAAGAATTTACACAGTCTCGGGGCGCAGACGGCAGGCTTTGAAAATTTGGGCGTTATCGATATTTTACCCTCTGAATTACTATCTCTCCGCAAACTCCGTGAAATTGCGGAGGAATTTGGAGCCGAATTACTGGAAATTTGTCATGGCAAACCCGTAGAAAATGAAAACGCCAATTCCGGATTTGCGCTGCAGATTTTTCGTTTGTTTCAGGACGATACCCGATCATGAGCGCAGAATTACATCTTCCGGATTGCATTCACTGCGGACTGTGTCTGACTGCCTGTCCCACCTATCTCGTTACCGGTTTAGAAGCTGAAAGTCCCAGGGGTCGACTGATGTTTATAGATTCACTTTTGACCGGGGATACTCCTCATACACCCCGGTCATCTTCAATGGCATGGTCTCATCTGGATACTTGCCTTGATTGTCGCGCCTGCGCAACTGCCTGTCCGTCCGGAGTAGATTATCCGGGTATTCTCGATGATATCCGAATGAAACAGGCAATATCAGCCCCCCCATCCCGGATGAAAAAATTTTTACTCAATGCGCTGGTGAGCCGGGGGTTCAGAAATATCAGCCAGATCATGATCCGGGTAGCTCAAATAACTGGAATGATCAGAGTGTTGGCAAAACTGCTTCCCATTCTTAAGGGATTCCCGTCGATAAACACACGATCATACTCATCCGCGAATCCTGAAGTTCTCTCCGCCATCGGTGAACGGAAAGGAACTGTCGCATTGTTTACTGGATGCGTAATGGATAATTTTTACAGTACTGTCCACGAATCCACCGTTCGATTATTACGATGGAATGGTTTTGATGTCCAAATACCCAAACATCAAACCTGCTGCGGTGCGCTGCATCACCACAATGGGCTGAGACGAGAGGTTGCCGGATTGGCGAGGAAAAATATTGATGCATTTCACCAGGCCGATATTGTGATCGTAAATGCTGCCGGATGCGGTGCAGAGTTGAAAGAATATCCCGACCGGCAATTCACACAAAAAGTGATGGATATCACCGAATTTTTAGATTCCATAGACCTGAAAGAGTTTCATCATACGACGTCTGCTTCATCGATGAAGGTCATCTGGGATGCGCCTTGTCATTTGGCACACGGACAAAAAATCCATGATGCTCCGCACAGGCTGCTCGAACGGTCCGGACTGAAAGAGATACCATTTCCACAAAGCCAACTGTGTTGCGGAAGCGCCGGGAGCTACATGGTGACACAACCGGAGAGTGCAGAGGCTATCCTGAAAATGAAAATTGAGGATATCAAAAGAACCGGATGCGATGTCATCATCACCGCAAATCCCGGGTGTCAGATGCACATCCAAAAGGGTCTGGTGCAATTTACCCAAAGCCAAAAAGTAACACACATTTGTGAAATTCTGGACGAAGTATATCAGATCAACCCTGAATACAAAAATAATTTTAATAAAGGATAATTATGATCGTTTCGTTTGAGAAAAATAATGGCATTGGATGGTTGAAGATGAACCGCCCACCGGTGAATGCAATAAATAGCCGGATGGTGGATGAACTGCTTGCCTATTTAAATAATATTAAAAACGATACATCCGTCAAAGGCATTATTCTCACGGGTCTGCCGGGATATTTTTCAGCCGGGCTGGATGTAATGGAATTATTTCCACTGAGGAAAGGTCAAATTCTGGATTTTTGGGAACGATTCTACGAGTTGCTGGTGACCGTTTTTACATTTCCCAAGCCTGTTTTTTCCTCTATCAGCGGCCATTGTCCGGCAGGCGGTACGGTCCTTGCCATCATGACAGATTACCGAATAATGTCAGAAGGTCAATTTACTATCGGATTAAATGAAGTTGCCGTAGGATTGGTAATCCCTTATGGCATTGGATATGTCGCACAATATCTTTGTGGACAGCGTAATGCCGAAAAACTAGCGCTGACGGCAAAGTTGATTTTCCCGCAGGATGCTCTGAAATACGGGTTGATTGATGAAATTCAACCCGCCGATGAGATTGCCGGACATTCTCAACGCCTGATGGAGGACTGGTTGAGACTTCCTCAAATGCAGCAGCGAATAACTAAGATGCAGTTCAGAAAACCGATCATTGATTATATGTTGAAGAATAAAAATGCAGATTTAAAACAGGTGACAGATATTTGGTTTACCCCTGAATTTCAAATGGCCATGGGATCCCTCGTCGCCAAATTATCCACCGGTCGCTAAAGAAGGCTGTTTATTGGGGAATCTCTTCGCCCGAATCTGGAATCAAGGGTCAGGAAGACAGATGAGGATAATCCTGCAGCGCTAAAGATCATGCACATGACCATGATCTGGTAACGTACCGCAATCAAAGGTGAAACGCCGGAGAGGATTTGCCCCGTCATCATCCCGGGCAGAGAGACAACCCCCACTGCAAATAATGAATTGGTGATCGGGATAAGCGCTGCCTTAAACGCGATTGCCTTTGCCGCCTGAATTTCACAAGATCGTTTTACTTCAGACTCAAATCGTTCACCGGCAATACTGACGGCATTCATCGCATTTGCGAAAATCATACCTGCCAGGGGGATCAAATAATGGGGCTCAAACCAGGGGGACAGATTTACGACCCCCCAGGTGACGAGAATTAAAATAGGGATCGCACCGGTCGCAATTGAAATCAGTGATAACAGGTAAAGTAAAGGTGTTTTTTTCTCAATAGGACGTGGGGCGATAAATGCAGCGGCGCAAAGCATGATGCCGAGAATACCTAAAATGGTCACCGGATTACCGGACTCGAAGATATAATTGAGTATGTACCCGATTAAAATGAGTTGGATGAACATTCTGACAATCGCATGGATAGGAGAGGCTAGGTTTAGTTTCCAAAATTTGAAGATCACAATAACCACCGCTACAGGGATAAATATCCATAGTAAATCCATGATGGAAATGATGTAAATAGATTTTTCCATTTATCGTTATTCCTCAGTATAAAATTGGGGATAAAATTAGTTCACGCTGACTTTAGGACTGCACATTATTATTCAGTGATTTCTTCTCGAACTGATCTAAAAATAAAATGAAATGACCGGCTACCGCGGGGAATAAATTATTTCACTAAATTCAATAAAGATCTATGAATAGAAATCCAACTGCACATTGAATGCTATATCAATATTAACTTATACCCCTAATTCCAGACGAAAAACCTGTTTAAGGCCATGAATTGGATAGTTCATGGAGGATCAGAATAAAATGAAAACCGGATTACGTGTTTTTCATTTTACAATTTAAATCTATCAGCAAAGGAAGCATAAAAATGTGTGGTATCGTCGGATACATCGGTGCTCGGAATACGACTGATGTTTTGCTTAAAGGACTTCATCGACTCGAATATCGGGGATACGATTCAGCAGGTATATCCACGATGCTCGGGAATAAAATCTCGGTCATGAAATGCAAAGGGAAGGTCTCTGATCTCGATTTGTTAATCGCAAAAATGCCCATTGAAGGGGATATGGGTATTGGTCATACCCGGTGGGCAACCCATGGTTTTCCCAATGACATCAATGCCCACCCCCATCAGTCTTCTACCGGTAATTTTACCCTCATTCATAACGGGATCATTGAAAACTATTATTCTATCCGCAAATTTCTGGAAGAAAAAGGAGTTTCATTTTCCTCTGATACGGATACTGAAGTATTAGTCCAATTTATTGAGTATTATTATCAGAAAAACCAGTCTACGTTCGAGGAGGCTGTGAGATCTGCACTGAAAAGGGTGGTGGGTGCATACGGAATACTGGTTATGTGTTCTGATGAACCGGATAAAATGATCGCTGCCAGACTGGGCAGCCCTTTGGTATTGGGGTTGGGGATTAATGAGTACTTTGTGGCGTCAGATGCATCGCCGATCGTGGAATACACGAAAAATATTGTGTACCTGGACGAAGGAGAAATGGCCATCATCCATAAAGATTCGTATGAAGTCAGAAACATTTCAGAAAACCACATAATAGAAAAAGATATTGAAAAAGTTGAATATACACTGGAACAGATTGAAAAGGGTGGTTATCCGCATTTCATGTTGAAGGAGATCTTCGAACAGGCAACCACCGTGAGCGAGGCATCCCGGGGCAGACTTGATTTTTCTTTGCGATCTGTAAAGCTGGGGGGAATCCGTGATTACCTGTCCAGAATTCTTGATGCCCGGCAAGTGATTATTACTGCATGCGGGACATCCTGGCATGCGGCTTTAATTGGCAGTTATATCATCGAGGAATTGGTAAAAATACCCGTAAAAGTAGAATACGCATCAGAATTCCGGTACCGGGATACCCCTGTTGATCACAATACTCTGGTCATTGTGGTCAGTCAATCCGGTGAAACGGCCGATACCCTTGCGGCCGTCCGAAAAGCAAAAGCGAACGGCGCCCTCACCCTAGGGATTGTCAATGTTGTGGGCAGTACCATCGCCCGCGAAACAGATTGCGGAGTCTATATCCATGCAGGACCGGAAATCGGGGTGGCGTCCACCAAGGCATTTACTTCTCAGGTGACCGTCCTCAATCAAATTGCCCTGCTTATGGCACAAACATTAAAAATAAACGCACATACTGTCAATGCTATCATTGATGAATTTTCTCAATTAAATCAAAAAATTCAGGAAACTCTTGCGCTTTCGGAGTCAATAAAAAAAATTGCCTGTGATTTTTCGTCAGTGAATAACTTTTTATATTTGGGCCGCGGATATCAGTTTCCGGTTGCCCTGGAAGGTGCCTTAAAATTGAAGGAGATCTCATACATTCATGCAGAAGGATATCCGGCAGCAGAAATGAAGCATGGCCCGATTGCGTTGATTGATGAAAATATGCCGGTCGTTTTTCTGGTCACTCAACAGGGGTATGGGAAGATTATGGCAAATATCCACGAAGTCTATGCCCGCCGAGGGAAGATCATTATTCTGACCAGTGTAAACGATGAATCGTATGGAACATACTCGAATCATGTGATCAAAATTCCCGCTACGCATCATTGTTTATCCCCGATTTTGACGACCATACCCTTGCAACTGCTGGCATATTATATCGCCGTGGAAAGAGGCTGTAACGTGGATCAGCCCAGAAATTTAGCAAAAAGTGTAACTGTCGAATAGAACGAATCGGATCACTCTATCAGAAAATGACAGGAAACTTTTAAAACAAATTAATGTATGTGTACAAATCATGAAATAAACTCAGGAGAAACGATGAAGAAAATAATTGTTTTGTCAATATTACTGCTTGCAACGTCCATGATGTTTGCCCAGCAAAAAGCCTGCTGCAAGAAAGGGATGGAGCCGGGAGCAAAATGTAATACGATGACAACAATGACGGTTAATGATCAGGGAGACATGTCCGCAGTTCAATGTAATCATGCCGCTGATGTAAAGTGTGATCCGGCAACCTGTCCGAAAGCAGCCGCAGAGGTTAATGCTCAGATGACAACCTCTGAAGGGATCACAATGGATGCTCCAAAATGTGATCATAAAAAATCACGGTGGGCATTTTGGAAGGATGAAAAAGATTGTTGCAAATCCCTAAACCCGTAAAATAAGCTAAACTGAAATTGTGAAAGGGGGCAGAAATTCTGCCCCCTTTTATTATTGGCTATTCACATCGATTTTGTTTTATTTTCCACCTAAAGCAGTAAACCTGATTCCATGAAATTCTGTATCTTTCATGCCAAATATGAATAAAATATCTCACTTTTTAGTTATCAGTATTATCATTTTGGGAATGTCCCAATCACAATCATTTAGCACCCCCGGTGCTTTTTCAATCACTCGTCTGCATTATGCCGGCGGCGGAGACTGGTACTCTGACCCGAGTTCGCTCCCTAATCTGCTTGAATATATTTCGATTCATACGGATATTATTGTGAATCCTATTGAACAACGCGCACAAATCGGCGATGACATTTTTTTCCAATCGCATTACATCTATATCACCGGACATGGCAATATATTCTTCACCGATGCCGACGCCCAGACCCTGCGGGAACATCTCTTAAACGGTGCATTCCTGCATGCGGATGACAATTATGGGATGGACAAATCATTTCGGCGGGAAATAAAAAAAGTATTCCCGGATAAAGACTGGGTTGAGCTTCCGCCAACACATGAAATTTTCAATATTTACTATAAATTCCCCAACGGGCTGCCAAAAGTACATGAGCACGATGGGAAACGGCCCCAGGCACTCGGCCTGTTTGAAGGTGATAAACTCATCGTCCTCTATACCTATGAATGTGATTTGGGTGACGGATGGGAGGACCCCAATGCGCACAATGATCCGCCTGAAATCAGGGATGAAGCCTTAAAAATGGGCACAAACATCGTGTTGTATGCTTTGAGTCAATGAACAGTCAAAGGGAAAAATAGATGTCTCTTTTTAAAAGGATAACTTGTCAACGCAGAATCCAATGAACAATGACTGAAATCAGAAAATTTATACAACAGGTACGGATCAACCAGATTAAAACCGGTTTGGCGAACGCAGTTCTATACGGAATCATCTTATTTATCCCCGTCTTTTTGGTTTTTATCTTTTTAGAAGTCATATTTTACTTCTCCACCGATACCCGGGTAAGTTTGGCAAATCTGTTCGTGGTTGTTACCGGGGCAAGTCTCACATATTTAGTGATCAAATATTTCATTCATCTGAAGGGATGGTTTGGCAACAGCAATGATGAATCCATTGCAAATTGGGTCGGCAGGACAGATACTCAAATTCGTGACCGGTTACTAAACGCCTATCAGCTCGAGACAATTATGAGCAGGACGGGGACTCAAAATGATCTGATTACGGAGGCAATAAGGCGGGTTATCAACACCATTCGTAAGGCGGCAGCTGATACGTATAAAATACATATCAAAACACGTTTGATCCGGTGGATCGCCGGAATCATTGGTGTGTCTGTATTCACGATCGGCATCACCTACCAAACCAGTTTTCCGGCAGTGGACCGGTTGATTCATCCCAATGTAGAATATCCAGTTCCACTTCCGTTCGATTTAGTCTCTTTAACGGGAGATCAAAGTATTTTAGGCGGGGACAGTCTGACAATTACCATCACTGGAGTCGGGGAATTACCGGATTCAATTTCACTCTACTGGCAATCACGAAACCAGTCACAATATATGAATATTGGAAGAACCGGGGATGTTTTTTCATATCAGTTCCCGGATATTAAATCCGACCTGGACTATTATGCCGTTTCAAGATCAACGAACTGGTTTTCACCATGGAAAGAGATCACATCGGATATTCATCATATTCTTGTGAAAGACCGGCCGGTGATCGAAGATGTAAAATTTACGGTCCTTCCACCGGACTACACCCATGAAACACCTTGGGTACATCCGGGAAATATCACAGACATTTCCGCATTATCCGGCAGTCAGCTTATGATTGTTGCACGATCTTCGAAACCCCTGACAATGGCATGGGTAGTTTTGGATAATTCGAGAAAAAATTTATTTGTTCAGGACTATAAAATTTCCGGAAGCATTCAGGTAACTCAGGATGAAACAATTGAAATTTATTGTCTTGATTTGAACGACATCGCCAATATGAACCCCACCCGTTACCGGGTGCAGGCAATTCCGGATTTTCCACCGGACCTGCTCATCCTCAGACCGGATAAAGAAATCAAACTGGACGACTCCATGAGCATCGATTTTAGCATTCAAACCAGCGATGATTACGGATTTTCAGGTGCCTGGATCGAATATAAGATTAGCCATCCGGATTATATTTTATCTGATACAACCGTATATACTCATGAAATTCCTGAACTTATAGAAAATCTTCGTTCCCAGCAAATCTACCATAGCTGGGATGTCTCCTATCTGCGCCTTGCGCCTGAAGACGAACTGCATTTTTATGTCATCATCTCCGATAACAATCAACTGGCCGGTCCATCTTTGACCAAATCTGCGCCGTTTATTGCCAGATATCCTTCACTGGAAGATATGTTCAATGAACTGGAAGCTACAGAAGATCAGGCAGAAAAAACCGCCAATGAGATGTTTCTTTCACTCGATGATGTGAAGGAGATGATGGATGATCTGAAACTCGAATTGCTGAAATCTGATGAAATGGATTGGGAGCAAACAAAAAAAACTGAAAACATGCTGGATAAAATGTCGGATATTACCCAACAGGTTCAAAACCTTCAGGAGAATCTCGACAAAATCAATAAACAGATCGAACAGAATAATCTGGTTGATGATCCGTTAAAGGAAAAATTTTCAAAATTACAAGACCTGCTTGACCAGATCATGACTCCGCAACTCATGGAGGCGATGGCGAAATTGCAGGAAGCGATGAATTCAATGGACCCGCAGAAAATGTTGGAAGCCCTTGAAAATTTTGAACTCAACATGGAAGATCTTGAGGCACAACTGGATCGCTTCATTGATATGTTTCAACAAGCATTAGCAGAACAGCAAATGGATGAGGTGGTGAAACAACTGGAAAGAATGGTGGAAAAACAAACCGGTATCGTTGAGGAGATGGCGCTGAATCCGGACCAAAGTAAAATGAATGAACTGGCATCCAAAGAACGTCGCCAGGAAGAAAGCTTCAAGGGTCTGAAAGATCAGATGAATGACGCACAAAATGCCATGAAGGATCTTGCGGCGAAGCCAGCCGAAGAGATGAAGAATCTCATGGAAAGTGACCTTTCAAAAAACACGGAAAAAAGCATTTCATCCGCCCGGCAAGCCATGCAAAATAATGACGTTCCTCAATCTCAATCTCAATCTCAGGAATCACAAGAAAATCTGGAAGCCATGTTGGATCAGGCTCAGCAAATCCAGCAGGATTTTCAAAATCAGACAGTACAGGAAATGATGGCAGACTTTCAACAGGTCATGCAGAATACCCTATCGATCTCCCAACGGCAGGAACAGTTGCGAAACGCTTCAATCGGTCTGCGGTCTAACAGCCCACAACTGGCGGAAACGGCGTATGAACAGGATAAAATCCGTCGTCAAACAAACCAATTATTTATTCAATTGACCGCATTATCAAAGAAAACCTTTTATATCTCACCCAAGATTGGACGCGCACTGGGCTCCGCAAGAGTATCCATGGATAAATCCATTGCATTTTTCGAACAGAAACAGGTGGCTCCTGCACTAAATGGTCAGAAATCCTCGATGGAAGGTTTGAACCAAGCGGCAAAATTATTATTGGGTGCGATGAACCAAATGCAAGCCAGTGGTTCGGCATCGGGATTCGAAGCGTTCATGGAGCAAATGCAGCAAATGAGCCAACAGCAGCAAGGGATAAACCAGGGAACCATGCAACTTGGACAAATGGCATTGATGGCACAACAGCAAATGATGCAAAGACTCCAGGCACAGCAGCAGCAGCTTCAGCAATCTTTGCAGGAATTGATGCAAAACATGCCGGATCAGGGCACTGACGGGCTGGGAAAAGCGGCGCAGGACATGGAAGAAGTGATCCGGGATTTTAAACGGAAACAGGTCACCCGTCAAACCATGGAACGCCAGGAACGGATACTGTCCAGAATGCTTGACAGCCAAAAATCACTAACACAGCGCGATTATTCTGAAAAGCGAAAAAGTAACACTGGTGAGTCGTTCATGTACTCCGGACCGGCAGGATTACCCTCCGATTTGGGACAACGGGAAGTCCTGTTAATTAAAGCCATGGAAAACGCCCTGAACGAAGGTCATTCAAGAGAATATCAGTCCATGATGAAAACCTACTTCAGAAACCTGCAAAGAGAAAGTGATCCGGTAATTGAATAAGAAATCCATATTGGCATTTGTTGTGGTCGGATTAATGCTGACTGCCAGGATTGTAGCGCAGGAAAATCCGGCAGTTGACGACCTGATCCGAAAGGCTGTCAACGCCCAAAAGATCACCGACCCGGAACCCCGGAAATTCAGTCAGGCAAAATCGCTGGAAAATGCGGGATTAGCAGACCAGGCAGAAAAGGTGTATCGTGATCTGAATACACAGTATCCCGGGATCAGCAAATACTTCAGACCCCTAAGAGACCTGTTGAAAAAGAAGGAAGATTATGCGCAATTAGAGATTTTTTCCCTCGCATTTGTGAATGCAAACCCTGAAGATGGTCAGGGATGGGTTGACCTGGGGGAATTGTATATTTGGTGGGATAAATCCGAAAAATGGAAATCTGTCTTTGATCGTTTGATTGCCAATCCTGCAGGGGGAGATAATACCATTAAAATGATTATCGGCAGACTGGTTTCAAATGGGTTAACCGAAGAGGCAATTTCATATCTCCGCCAGTACCGTACTCAAACCGGGGATCCGCATTTTTATTCGTTGGAAATGGGGACATACTTTTCGATGCAAATGTCCTGGGAAAACGGACTGGATGAATATCTGAATTATCTTTCCGCCAACCCTGCAAATATTTCCATCATCAGCGAACGGATTCTATCGATGCCGGATGATGAATCAATTCAGTCGGTGATCCGGCCGAAACTGGAAACCAGCACCCAGAAAGAAGCCAAATTCATCCTGGCTGATCTTTACTTTAAAAACCGGAATTTTCAGAAAGCCTACTCAATTCTAAAGGAAAATGACGCCGGTGAGGATAAACTATTAGAATTTGGCGGCGATCTGGTATTGGTCAAACAATATGACCTTGCGGATTCAGTTTTGAACGATATTCTACTCACAAGTAAAAACGAAAAGACATTAGAATCTGCTATATTCAAGATCGCAACGATTTATGAGGATCGAACGCTGCAATCGCTGTATTTATTGCCAATTTCCGGATTTTTCCGCGGGAATTTATTTTTTGCCTCTCCTCATCTTCGGGTTGATGAATCCGGGTCATTTGCGATCCATAAGGCTATGACGATTTACGACTCCCTGAGAACGGTAACCCATTCTTTCGAAGCTGCATACCGTCTCGGCGAAATCCGGTATCGGGCGCTGGATGATCTGGACGGTGCAGAAATCCAATTTCGTGAACTGACGTCATCCAATCAACCCAATGTCTTTAAATTGCCCAGTTTTCTTCGATTGGTTGACATCCAGATTGCCAGGGGTGATCTTTCGGGTGCTGAATCACAAATATCAGATGTGTTGAACAACACCGCATATCTCCGCTCTTTAGGTCAGGAAGCAGAATCAGACATCCGGATGAAATTAACCCAGGTTTACTTTTATGAAGGGAAACTAGCGCTCATGGACAGCCTGATCGCCATGATCATCAATATACTACCGGCCAGTGATGATCGTCTCAATGATATCCTTGAACTTTCGGGAGTTGCCGCTATCCTTAAAAATGATACAAATATGCTCTACCAGTTCGCTGAAGTTGAATTGAAAATCCATCAAAACAAACGTACAGAAGCCATTCGTCTTCTGGAATCCATGCTGGTGCCCTTTGGGACATCGGACACAGGAATATTCAGGTATCAGTATGCTCAATTATTACTGTTACAGGGTAAGACCTTAGAAGCGCTTGAGCAGGCAGAATTCATCCCTGAAAACTCCGCATATGCCCCTCTGGGAATGATCATGAAGGCTGAAATTGAAGATTATATTCTAAAAGATTTGTCGTCTTCCGTTGATACCTATCTCTTATTTCTCGAAAAATACCCGGATAGCATTTACTATGACGATATCCGGATGCGATTGCGGGAGATCGCAAGTTGAATTACGGGACGCATCATGGATTCGATAAGACGGAAATTATCCCATAAATTGTTGACCACCCTGACTCATGCCCACTGAATTTATAATTTATCGTAAATTAGAAACAGGAATTCTGATCGTCAGATAGAAAACATTGTTACCGAAGCGGGATCATAAACCACAAAGGAAAAATTATGGAAACATCTCAACCATCTCAACCATCTGAACATTCCACTAAAACCCCCTGGGGCGGAATCATGATGATCGTTGTAGGTGCGTTATTTTTGATGGGCACATTGAATATTATGGATTTTGGGCATATTATTTCAACCTGGTGGCCGCTGATCATCATCGCTGTTGGCTTTTTCAAATTAAAAAGCGAATCAAAAACGGGGGGCGCAATCATCTTTATTATCGGTATAATACTGCTGACGGGTACCCTCGATTTCGTCAATTGGGGTGAAATTTTACGCTTCTGGCCAATTTTGATCATTCTGGTGGGGATATCCATGATTTCCAAATCCAGAAACCGAAAGTCATGGACGTTTACGCGATCCGGAGAATCAAGTATTGACCACGTTAATATCAATGTTATTTTTGGAGGATCGGATCAAAAAATTAATTCCGATCATTTTGAGGGGGGCAACATCCAGGCCATTTTTGGAGGAATTGAGCTTGATTTAAAAAACGTGAAGGTATCCAGGGACGGTGCTGTGCTCAATTTAACCGCTTTGTTTGGCGGAATTGAACTCAAGGTACCCGACAACTGCAGAGTTTTCATGAATGGAACGCCGATCCTTGGGGGAATGGAGAATCGTACAGATTGTGATGATGACCGGGCGCCAGTCTTACAATGCAATTGTACCGTAGCATTTGGAGGAATTGAAGTTCACAATTAATTTTGGAGAGTAAACATATGTTAGATCATTGTGGTATAAATGTGAGCAATTTTGAAAAAAGCAAAATATTTTATTCAGCTGCACTAAAACCATTGGGATATGAGTTGCTTATGGAGTTTGGCGGTATTGCGGCAGGATTTGGGAAGAACAAGATCCCTGATTTTTGGATAAAAGCCGAATCGCCGGTTACAACCCGGGCACATATCGCATTTCGATCTGTTACGAGGGAACCGGTTCGACAATTTTATTCGGCAGCCACAGATGCAGGAGGAAAGGATAATGGTGGACCCGGATTACGAAAGAATTATTCTCCTACTTACTACGCGGCATTTGTTTTCGATCCGGACGGGAATAATATTGAAATTGTTTGTCAGTCCAACGGGGAATAATCTTCCGGACAAATAATAATCAGCAAAAAGAAATTACAACTCCCGGATCATCGATTCAGTTATTTCCGTCAGCCGGCTGACAATCTTATCCGGGACCGGCATATCTTCCGGGTTAACGGACCCGGTCAGCGCAATGACCTTTGCACCAGAGGCCAATCCCGCGGTAATTCCGTGTATCGAGTCTTCGATAATGACACATTCTTCCGAAACAACGTCCAATTTTTTCATCATGGTTAAATAGGGTTCGGGATGAGGCTTCCCATTATTCGTCATTCCCCCATACATGATATGGTCAAAATATTTTTTTATCTGCATACGGTTATTCACAAATTCAAAAACATCTTTTGACGATGACGTGACGAGTCCCGTGGCAAATTTTTGACGGACCCACGTTATCAGGGATAAAAAACCATCCATAAATTGCAGGTGTTTTGAAAATTCCTCAAACACCAGGGTTCTTCCCCTTTGACGAAAAATGGCTTCTTCTTCCTGGATACCGTATCGCTCCATGGATATTTTATAGAACGATTCCTCCGTACAACCTCTGAAAAGTTTCCAGTCCTGGTTCGGAATTTCCACACCATACTGTCGAAATAACCGGATTTCAGCGTTCATATACAACGGCTCAGAATCCAGGACAACACCATCCATATCGAATAAAATAGCTCTGATCACTTAAAATTTTCCATTCTATAAATTTGCTAGTCTAAAGTATATAATAAATAACAATGATTTAGAAACAGTCCTTTGACAGATTCTAATTCAACCTCATCCACTTTATGGCCGATGACTGCCTCGTGATCGTAATGAAGTTTTTCCATTCGCTGCCATACTCCCGCAGCGGGTGGTTCTGAATAATCGATTTGGAAATGATTTTCAGGTTGATTTAATCCCGGCCCCCACATTGAAATGGTATTTACGACGCCGTCATTTTCATACCACAATGTATCAGCCTTGTCTGATCGGCCCATTAAAAATCCTGTACTCCAGATCCGCCAGTTCATTTTTTCGTCGGGAACATGATAATTTAATCGATTTGCCTTACGCGTTGCGAAGGTTGCATAGGAGAAATAGTAAACATCCGGATCCGGTTGATAATTTGAATTTATCCGGGCTGCCCCGGCAATTGACAGGTCCCATGTACAAAAATTCTGTGTATATGCCAGATCAGAGGTTCGTATACGTCGCATGTATTTACTAAAACCTTCATCCGGGTCCCGTGCAAGACCCCATTGTTCAAGATCAAAATCGAACAGAGTTTCAACCGTTGATCCCTCCTGTAGACTGCCCAAATAAACCACCAGTTTCTGTATAAAAGGGAAAATTCCCGATATTATAGGCTGGAGCGTTGTCCCGTTATGAGGTGTCGAAATGGTCGTGATACTTTTAATCCAACCGTTCAACGAAGACCCTAATAACCTGGAGTCCTCTTTACCGCTGGCTTCCCGTAATAACCTCTCCAGCGTGGTTGCGGTTTGCCCACCCATACTATGTGCAATTATATGTACTGGGTGTTCCGCATCCCATTGGGGATACACACCCGGATATTTTTTCCCCTTGGGGATTCGGACCAGATCGTACTCATTTGAATGGACGGCACCATAATCTACCTGTCCGCCTTTAATCTGATAATAGGTCTCGATGGCGCGGTCAAAATTAGATGAAATCGGTCCCACGGATACCGTATATACCTCAAATCCCTGCTGGACTAAAAACGTTTCAAGGTCGAATTTCCCACCCCAGTAATAATAACCATTCATTTCATCCCGCCCCCAACCGATGAAACCATGCAATAGAATGATAGGGTATGAATTTTCAGCAAATGCGAATGAGGAGAGTAACACCAACAAAAAAAAAACTGAAGTCGTTTCACCATGGATATTCTTCTCAAATGGCCGGTGTCGCAGGATCAAGAACGATAGTTCTCACCGCAGCTATCCGGTTGAGCACCGGGGGATGGCTGTAAGACATAAAAACAGTAAACGGATGAGGCGTCAGATTACTCAGGTTTTGGATAGTTAACTGTTTTAATCCACGAATAAAGTTTTCCGGGTCGGATGTGGTTTCGACGGAAAAATGATCCGCCTCGAATTCATTTCTTCGGGATAATATATTCATTCCCATAGACAGCGCTAATTCGATGGGGGAATACAGCACCCCAAAAAACAGGATACTCGCATAAACGGATACATGAGTCATTCCAAAAGCCTCAAATAAAAGGGAATTATTGAGGAAAACCGACAGCAGGTACAAAACCACCCCCGTATGAATAACAGATATTACCATACCCGTTAGGATATGATGCTTTTTATAATGTCCGATTTCATGGGCAAGAATGGTCAATAATTCTGATGAGGGATGCGATTTGAGCAGTGTATCATAGAGAACGATGCGTTTGCTTTTCCCAAAGCCGGTAAAATACGCATTTGAATGGGTCGACCGCTTTGATACGTCCATAACAAAAATTCCGCTTATGGGAAATTTCACCCTGGCAGCATAAGCCAATAATCGTGATATGAGTTCACCTGATTCCAGAGGTGTAAATTTGTTAAACAGGGGTGCAATATAATGGATATAAACCGGTTGGAGTACAATGGTAAAAATCGTCAAAGCCACCCAGGCTATGATCCAGGCAAAATTCCCAAATGTTTCAAATATCAGTAAAATAGTGCCGAGGATGAGTGAACCGAAGATAATCGCTAACAGATAACCTTTTAATTTATCCAGGATAAATAAAGGGATGGTCATTTTATTGAATCCAAATTTTTCTTCGATTACAAAGGAATGATATATGGAAAACGGGATTAAGATAATATCCTGAATGAAAAATAATATTCCGATGAATAGTAGCCCCCCCCAAACGGGATGCGTTGAGAGACCCCTTACCCATGAATCGACGATGTTAAACCCGCCCCATAATATGATGATCAGAATTAATATAAAATTTAGAGCCGACGAAAATTGAGAAAATTTGATGTTTGCACGGGTGTACATCTGTGATTGTTGATATTTTTCCCTTTCATAAATGCCGTCGAACTCTGATGGTAATACAGGGTCCAGCGATTTGAGGGTAAGATATGTAGAAATCACATCCATGAGATATTCCACAACCAATGCAGACAATATGATCATCAAACAGGGATTCACAATCATCCCGGATTATTCAAGCAATTGGTTTAAAAATTGGGTAAGACCTTCAAAATTGGTGTAGCAGTGACCCACCATTCCCAGGTTCTCCGCCGCTTTGACATTCGAAGGAGAGTCATCAATCATGACGCACTGATCTGGGACTGCCTGGAATTTTTCGAGGGCATAAGTGAAAATTCCCGGGGCGGGTTTCATAACGCCTGCCTCTTCAGAGGTGATGACGCCCTCTAAATTGTCAAAAAAAGAGAATTGGGTTTTAAATTTTCTGATCATCCGATTTGAAGTATTTGATAAAATCAGAATTCTATATTTCAGGGTTAGTTCCGGTAACAACCCCGCGGCAGGCAGTTCATTAAGTCCGATCTGAACCCACCGGTTTTTGAATCCCTCAAACTGAAGTTTTCGCCCACCCGGAAGGGCATGTTGAATATCTGAAAAATATTGCGTAAAATTGATCTTACGGCGTTCAAGTTGTTTGAGATTGCTCCCATATAAAATATCACGGACCAGGACGTATGGGATATTTAATTGTGTGGCAACATAATGAGTGACGGCTGATTGGTCAGTTCCAATCAGAACGCCAAATAAATCAAAAAACAGGAAATTAAATTGATGATTCATGCCATATTTCAGTTAAAAAATAGAAATAAACGACTCGTAAAGATATTATAGATAAAAAAAAGGTAACAAGATTTTGTTGCCCCTCAGAATTGTTAAATGGTTCAGATTAATTTGATGTCAGCTTAAAGTTGACCGGTATGGAAATCCATACGCCGACTTTCCGGTCACGTTGAAGAGCAGGTTTCCATTTGGTCCGCTTAATCGCTTCAATAGCCGCATCATCCAGTCCGGTGTTTGGAATTGACTTCAGGACAATGGTGTCCGTCACAATGCCATTTTCGTTAATAAACGCCTGGATCACCACTGTTCCTTCAATACCCGCTTCCATGGCGATGTCAGGGTAAACTACATTTCGTTGTAATGCAGAGTATCCGCCAATGGGTTCCGGGGCTTTATCGTACGGGATAAATTTGAACTGAGACGCACCGCTGCTGGGAGGTGGCGGGGCTTCCCATTCTCCCAGATCATCAAAATCAGTGTCCTCAATTGTAATGTCTTCGTCCAGAAACTCATCATCAGATGCGACGGGAATCGTCGGACGGGAAGGCGGCTCCGGTATTTTGATCTGTTCGGTTTGAGGAATGTCAATCGTCTCGATGGACTCGTTAATTTGACCTGAAGTGATCTTTCTGGCTTCTCCCAGAAACCGGGGGAACAGATACATTCCAAATGCAATGCCCGCGATCACCAATATTGTGATTGTCCTTAGACGAACAGGATAGTTTAAAATGAGCGGATCGTGTCGGATCATAGATTATCACCTCCAAGTGTTTTTGCTGAATAACTCAACCTTAAGGCATATGCTTCACGAAGCTCCGTATGGATATCAGTGATGGTTTCCATTGATACTTCCTGGTCGGCAAGTAATGAAACGGTGGTTTTTGGTCGTTTAACCATTTTTTCATACATGATATGTCTTAAGTCGCCAACATTGATCCTACGATCGTCAACCACGATGGTTCCGTCTTTCGCTGCCCACACATAAGACGTGTTCCGTTTGCTTTCCAGTTTTTGAATGGATTTTGCTTTTGGGACGAGCACATCCAGCCCTTCATATTCCCGCATGACCGTGGTCACCATGAAAAATATCAGCAGCATAAAAATAATATCCGGCATAGATGATGTAGAGATTTCGTTGCTGGTCTTTGTTTTTTTTTCGATCTTCATCAGAATGTTTCCGGATTGGCGATAGAGATTTTTTTAGCGCCGGCTCTTTTGAGTTGGTCAAGGACCTGAATATATACATTGTATTTCGTGTCTCTGTGCGGCTTAACAGAGAATATCATAATTTGTTCGCCGTCAGGTTTAAAACCTCGTTTATTAATGCGCATTTCGGCTTCCCGGGCAATATCACGCACAAGGATAGGTACCTCGTCAATCAGAACTTTTCCGGTCTGATTGATCAGAATGTTGGTAATATTACTCTTGGGAATTTCTATATCTGTATCACCCGGTTCGGGAAGGACCATTTCAATCCCTTTATCCATTGAAATCGTCGTTGTGACCAGAAAGAAAACCAATAGCAGAAAGGCAATATCCGCCATTGATGCCGATGTAAAACTTCCGAGTCCGCGTCTGGGTTTATTGTACATCAGAATTACGGATTATTTTTCGTTTCGAAATTTATCTTTAATCGATGAGATCAGCACCGAAGTACTCTTTTGCATAGTTACAATTTGCAGGTCAATGATATACAAACATGTATTTTGCAGGAACTGTAGAAGAACGGCAACAATCAATCCAAACGCTGTTGTCAATAAGGCTTGGGAGATACCTGCGGCGACAATGGCCGGTGAAATATCATTTGCGACTTTGATGTCATTAAAAGAGACAATCATTCCCCAAACTGTACCCAGGAATCCCAACATAGGCGCTACAGCGATCATCAGGGAAATCCAGGTCATGTTTTTTTCAAGTGCAGCCATCTCAATCGAACCGATTTTATCCAAATAACTCTCTGCTTCTTCAACACCTAAATGTGCTCTGTCCAGGGATGCGAGACACAAATTTGCAACGGGTCCTTTACCGGTTTCACATACAGATTTTGCTTTATCAAAGCCATCGGTTTCAACCAGCTTTGCGACTTCATTTGCAAAATCTTCGCCGGAAGACAATCCGCGAATGAGATGAACCAGACGTTCGATTACAAATAATAAACCGATGATCAGTGAGCCCAATATAGGCCACATGAATTTACCGCCATCAAGAAATAATTGTACCACTCTTTCCTCTCTATCTTATTATAAAGTTTTGATTATGTATTGTATAAAAAATCTGTCTTAAATCTTAAGCAATTTTATTTATCCACGCCAAAAGGTATTTACCGGTATTTCACCTCTGTTTAATGTCGTTCAGCGATCAGTTTTCTCGCCTCGGAGAAGTGTTTTACAGCTTCATTGGCCTGAGTATCAATATCGAGTAGCTTTTTATATAAATAGTCCTTCCCCCAGATTGCACCGGCTATTTCAGCTTCTATTCTAATACTGAGGACTTCCCAGTCATTTTCCAGATCTTCTGCATTGTATTCAATTTCTTTTTCATCCAGCCATTTCATAAAATCTTTCATGTCGCTTTTGGACAAATCGAATTTCGAATCAAATGATTCAAAGGTAGAATATTTACCAGCGATTTTCTCCTTTAGTGACTCGGCAAAATTGAATAGTGGTCGCTTGGAATTCCAGATTAATTGGGTGGTAGAATTGGCGATATCGAGGTCTGATACCACATAAATATCAGGAGTGATACCGCCTCCGCCATAGACGGTACGCCCTTTTTTGGTTTTAAATTGAGGACGCTGGGCAAGGGTAGAGTCCGAAGCTTCCCGGTCTTCTTCCCGAAGGTCTGCATAGTAGTCACTAATATTGCCATCATAATTGCGCTGGATCAGCCTTCCAGTGGGAGTGTAATATCGGGCAATGGTAAGCCGGGCTGCAGAGCCGTCCTGCAAGGGATATTGTCTCTGTACCAGTCCCTTACCGAAACTGGTCTCGCCCACAACCAGTCCCCTGTCCAGATCCTGGAGGGCGCCGCTGACAATTTCGCTGGCGCTGGCAGATCCCCGGTTCAAAAGAACAATAATCGGATATTTTTTATGTGTTCCCCATTTATGTGCTCTGAAGACCTCATCAGAATCGGGAATCCGGCCTTTTGTAAAAACGATGGTATCGTTGGATGACACAAACAGATCAACAATTTTTATCGCCTGATCCATGTACCCGCCGCCATTATTTCTGAGGTCAAGGATCAATTGTTCCATTCCCTGGGACTCCAGTTCATTCAGCGCATCTTCCACTTCCTGTGCAGTGGTAAATGCGAACCGGTTGAGCTTGATATATCCACTATTGTCCTTATACATAAACGATGCGAGTACGCTGAAAATGGGAATTTCATCCCGGATCAGGGTCACATCGAAAAAATCATCCAGACTGGCTCTGCGGATCGTGACTTTTACCTCAGATCCCTTGGGGCCTCGGAGTTTTTGCAGAACTTCATCCTGAGTGATCTTATAGGCGGATTCCCCATCGATTCTGACGATTTTATCTCCTGCAAGTAAGCCGGCCCGGTCCGAGGGCGTTCCCGGGATGGGGGAGATCACCGTGATATATCCATCCAGAATCGCAAATTCTATTCCGATACCTTCAAATTTTCCTGCGAATTGCTCGTTTACCGTCTTTAACTGATCTTCCGAGATGTAGGTGGAGTGAGGGTCCAGCCTATCCAGCATCCCATCGATGGCGCCCTCTAAAATATCATCCATATCTACATCTTCAACATAATTATTATTGATTAGCTGGATCAATTGACTCAGCGTTTTCATCTTGCGATATTTGTCTTTTCCCGCATCGGTCTGGAATCCAAAAATTCCCAATAACACGATGCCGGCTAATATGATAAATAGTCCTTTTTTCATAACAGAAATAATACCTTACAAAAGTTGTTCAATACAATGTACAATCGCCTTAGGGCTGGGGTTTATCCAGAAGGGGAGACAGAATATCTAACCTCCCTTCCGGTGCATCATTCGCGTTGGCATATGGTTCAATCGCCAGAATTTTACACACAAGGGGATAAATGTGAATGTTTTCAAAGGCAGCCACAGTAACCCCTGGCCGGATGGCTGAACCAAAGGCATAAAAAATCCCTTGCATATTCTTCACCTGGGGATCATATCCGTGATTGCCGGCAGATATACTTAAATTTGAACCGATTGTTTCACCGGGTATAATTGTCCATCCCTCATCCGCGACGAGAAGGAAATCCCGGGTATTTCGATTGACAAAATGATATCGGTCGGGGATCATTTTTTTGGCATAGGCGGTCAAATGAGGGATGTGCTGCAGATCCTTCGTCAACTGCCTTTTCTGCCAGAATCGGCGCACATCGAACTGTGCATATGCTCCATCAATATCCACGATCAATTTATCGGTATTGATATATTGATTTAACGGGATGATGCGGTCATTGGATGTCGGGGTCATCCCATGGTCACTCATCACGATCAGATTTATATCCGGTGCAACCGGTAATGCCATAAGGCCGGTAAAAAGCATCCCCAATATGCGATCAAGATACCTGACCTTTTCATCAACCAACGGATTTTCCGGACCCTCCACATGACCGGTATAATCCGGCTCATCAAAATACAGCATCACCAGATGCGGTCGGTTGTTTTCAGGCAGTTGCAGCCAACTGATTACACTGTCTACCCGTGCTTCATAGGGGACGGATTCATCATAATATTTGGTAATAGAAGGATAAATCCCTTTGATGGCGGCTTCAGATCCAACCCAGAAAAATGATGCTGTTTTCACTCCCTGCCGCTCTGCGGTGACCCAAACCGGTTCTGCCTGATACCATTTAG
>Ga0100387_10000247_pt1 | contig 45184 bp, 40 predicted proteins | sample CryGeymeta201511_FD_81547 | JGI IMG/M metagenome (GOLD analysis project Ga0100387, IMG submission 81547) | Groundwater microbial communities from Crystal Geyser aquifers in Utah, USA - Crystal Geyser metaG 2015-11 | ecosystem: Environmental > Aquatic > Deep subsurface > Groundwater | place... | reverse complement strand
GACGGATACGATCACCCGGAAGACCATTTTAGTTTCAGTCATGCATGGGAATAATGAGATTGGCGTGATACAGCCCATAGAAAAAATCGCCGGAATATGCGCAACAAATCGGATTCTGTTCCACACAGATGCAGCCCAATCTGCCGGGAAGATCCCCATCAATTTTTCGCACTGGGGAATAGACCTCCTGTCTCTTTCCGCCCATAAAATGTACGGGCCAAAAGGGGTGGGGGCGTTGGTGATCCGTCGGAAATCCCCCCCTTTGCTGGTGAAACCGATCCTGTACGGCGGAGGGCATGAGCGGGGGATGCGATCCGGGACTCTCCCAGTGCCGTCAATTGTGGGGTTTGGTAAAGCCTGTGAACTTTCCATGAAAACCGTGGAGGAAGAATCCGCCCGTATCACCGGTCTTCGGAACCTTCTCCTGAAAGGATTAACCAATGAATTGACAGGAGTAACCGTGAACGGATCCATGGAATTCCGCCTGCCGGGTAACCTGAACCTGTCCTTTGCCGGGATCAATTCAGAAGCCCTCATCATGGGGATGCCCGGAATTGCGGTGTCGACAGGGTCTGCATGTAAGTCTTCTTCCAGTGCACCATCGTATGTTCTGAAAGCGTTGGGACGATCGGATGAAGAAGCGCATGCGTCTATCCGGTTGGGCATCGGGCGGTTCAATACAGAAGCGGAGATCAGCGTCGTAATTCGCCGTATCGTTGAGACAGTCACCAGATTACGCCGGTGATCTGCCCCCTGGACGCTTACAAAAGGTAAGTGAGGCGAACGCTTACAGACGTCATTAAAATCGGATGATAGATCATCCCCACCGAAATATGTATCCGCCGTTTTTCGATTTGTCCGCCCAGAATAAAAGACCGCGGAGCGGACGTAAATCCACCCAGTACATGCAGGGTTGGCCGTAGAGCAGACTTCCAGTAAATCTGATGATTTATCGGGTGTGGGATCTCCTTTTCCAGCCGGTAAATGACGGTCTGATTCTCAACAGGGCGGCTTTCAATGGTCACCAGCCCCCGCCTGGGAATATCTTCACGGATTGCAGACGAACTAAAAAATACCAGGTTATCATAATCGAGGGTAAGGATGATGTCATCAAATGGTTTCAATCGGGACACTAATCCTGCCGAAGCCACCGATGAGGATCCATATCCCTCGACTCTCACATGATATACGCTTAATTTCAGGGAATAATTCAATGCGGATATTTGTCCCCATGCGGCGTAAAACCGCGCCATCGATTCCCGGTATAAGCGATCACCGGATGTGTACAGAGTTCCACCAAATTTGGTTTCCCCCACCGGGATTTGAAATCCCAGTTCGTATTGATTCAGATAGGTGAAGGAAGGAAAATTCAATGATCCGCAGAAAAGATATGGCTGTCGGGTTTCGGTTACATCGGACGGATGCAGATAGGATTGCAACACAAAGTTTTCAAATGCCGCCATTGCCGGATGATAAAAAACAGTCAGGGTAAAAAGAATCAGATATTTTTTTGACATTACCCTAAATTGCCGCCCGCTAAAACGCTGGTCATGTCCATGACTTTCAAGAATCAGTCTGAGGGTGAGACCGTGCGGTTGTCTTTGACACGAAAAACTTTTTCACCGGGTTTGACCATACGGAACTTTTCACGGGCGATCTTTTCTATGTAGCCTAAATCCTCCTCAAGTCGTTTTTTTTCGATGTGGAGGGCATCCCGATAGTCCTTTAAATCGTTAATTTGGGAGATCAGGCGGTTATTTTCGCGTTTCAATTGAAAATACCGGATAAGCCCAAGATCACTGAAGGATAAAACCACCAATCCCATGATCAGCCCGGTAAAAAAGATCAGTTTACGGTTTTTTGAAGCATGCCTTGATTTTCTGGTTATCGGCACCCTAAAAATCCTATGTTTGCAAATGTAGCCCGGGACCCCAACTCTTCTTCGATTCGCAGCAATTGGTTATATTTTGCTACGCGGTCGGTCCGGGATGCAGACCCGGTTTTGATCTGCCCCACACCCGTGGCTACAGCAAAATCAGCGATGGTAGTGTCTTCCGTTTCACCGGAACGATGGGAGATTACACAGGCAAAATCCGCGCTTTGGGCAAGGGCGATGGTATCTAAAGTTTCGCTGACTGTGCCAATTTGGTTGAGTTTGATCAATATTGCATTCATGGATTTCTCATTAATGGCGCGCTTTAACCGAACAGGGTTTGTCACGGTCAGGTCATCACCCACCAACTGAATTCGTGAACCCAACTCACGTTGTTGAATCTGCCAACCGGACCAGTCATCCTCCGCTAACCCATCCTCGATTGAGATGATGGGGTATTTTTTGACGAGATCATCATAGTAGGCAATAATCTCTTCGGACGTTAGCGACCGGTTTTCAGAGGCTAACTCATATCTGCCGGTTCGGGGCTGAAATATTCCGCTGGCAGCCACATCCAGTGCGAGGAAAATTTGTTTTCCGATAGAATATCCGGTGTTGTTCGCTGCCTCCAGGATCACTTCGATGGCTTCTTCGTTGGAACGGAGGTTGGGTGCAAATCCGCCTTCATCACCTACCGAGGTGTTGAGTCCTTTTTTCCTGAGTACAATTTTCAGGTTGTGAAAAGTCTCCACACCCATCTGAAGCGCTTCGGAAAAGGAAGATGCCCCGATGGGAAACACCATAAATTCCTGGATATCCACATTGTTGTCTGCATGACTTCCGCCATTCAGGATGTTCATCATTGGTGCAGGCAATACGAAAGTATCACCGCTGTGCAGGTAGTCGTAGAGAGGTTTTCCGGCAGATATAGCCGCAGCCCGAACCGCTGCCGTGGACACGCCTAAAATGGCATTGGCGCCGAGGCGTCCTTTATTTTTCGTGCCGTCTAACGCCACCATATCAGCGTCATTCCGGCGGTAGTCTCCGGCGTCTCTTCCCGTCATCAGGTCTGCCAGTTCGCCATTGACATGGGCAACGGCTTTGGTAACGCTTTTCCCCATGTAAGCCGGTCCGCAGTCCCGAAGTTCAACAGCTTCATGTACTCCGGTAGAAGCGCCACTGGGGATAGCTGCCCGTTCAAAACTCCCATCCTGCAAAGTGATATCAACTTCGAGTGTGGGATTACCACGAGAATCCAGGATTTGTCTGGCATGTATGCGGGAAATGACGCTCACGGTTCGGTTTCCTTTCAATTAAATTTGGTTCTGATTATTTGAATAACGATTGGGTAAATTTACCCTCAGTGCAGTCTGTTGAATCAACGGGCTTTTCAGTATAAAATTTAATTTTTGTTTAATCATACTGAATTTATCTTATGCTATGTTAGATAATATAGGTAAATTATCCCAATTAAATCATGGATATTTTTTGGACTTCAATCAAGGACTAAATTTTATTGTTAATCAGTCATTAGTTGAATTAAATTTTTGTCGAAGAATTAGTTATCATAAACTATAATATATAATACTCCCCAAAATTAGGACCACTGGTTAAGTTGTAGATATGTTAATTTTAACCAGGGGCAATATGAAAACAAAAAGAAGAAAGTTCACATCAGCCTTTAAGGCTCAGGTTGTCATGGAAGCGTTCAGGGAGCGCGAGACATTACCTGCCTGTGCGAGCACGCAGACAGGTCAGAGCTTTCCAAACGGCATGAGATCCATCCCAGTATCATATCCAGGTGGAAGCGCGAGTTTCAGGACCGGGCGCCTGAGATCTTTGAAACACAGCCTCCTGAGGAAGATTTTGCAGCGGAACGGGACAAGCTCCATTCAATTATCGGACGTCTGCAGGTAGAGATGGAGTGGTTAAAAAAATTCTTTGAAGGCCGGACGATGACCCAGCTTCGCGGTTTCGGAAATCTGAGCCGGAACCTGCGGTTCGCGCCGTGCCGGGTCGTTTCCTGATGAATGACTTGCTGGTATCGGCAGGCATTCAGGTCAGTATGGATGGCAAGGGGCGGGCAAGGAATACAAAGACCAAATCGACCGGATGGTGTATGAATTGTACCTGCCTGCGCCGCAAAGAGGAGCGTCGCGGCAGGCAGGCGGCCTTACCGAGGAAGAGATAAAGATTGTGGAGGGGGAGAAATGAAATACAACCCTGACATTCATCACCGACGTTCTATCCGTTTGAAGGGATATGATTATACACAGCCGGGCGGGTATTTCGTTACCATTTGCACGCAAAACCGCGCATATTTGTTTGGAGACATTCAGAACGGAGAAATGGAATTAAATGATGCGGGACAAATGGTTATGAAATGGTGTCATGAATTGGAAAATAAATTCCCGGATATCAAACACGATGCATGTATATGTATGCCGAACCATATCCATTTTATTGTGATAAACCACGCCACCGTTGTTTCCGTAGGGGCAGACCTGCGTGTCTGCCCCGATAAACCGGGCGAACCCGATAAAAATTATACAGGTTCATAAAATTAACAATCGATCAGGAAGAACATCATCATATACGACACGGTTGACGGCAAAGGTCCCCCCATTAAAAATGATCAGACAAAATTTCCCTAAAGTAGAAATTAGCGTCCTATCCCCTGCAAAAAGCCAGAATAACAAATTGAAAAGTAAGGCGATTTTTCAACATTATGTTCCCATCGGAAAAGCATAGATTAAGACGCACCAGTTGCCGGATAAAATATACTTAAGTGAAGGGATAATTATTTCAAAGCCCGGCAAATGGCCAGAATTATCCAAACAATATATTAAAATTAATGATTGTAGTTCATCGATATTCGAATCAATATCGCCCAAAATGGGACCAGTTTATTGCCCGTTCCAACAACGGCACACTCTTTCATTACCGTGACTTTTTGATTTACCATCTCGACAGAACATTCATTGACCATTCCCTTATTTTTACATCGAAAAGCGGGATCATCGCCGTCTTCCCGGCTGCAGAGGTGATTGACGGAGAAGACCGGGTGTTGTACTCTCACCCCGGCGCCAGTTTCGGCGGATTTATCACCGGTCATCTGCGCTATTCAGAAACCTGCCGGATTCTGGATGCATTCGGGGAATATTGCAAAAATCTTAAATTCAACCGAACGTTTTTCATCCAGCCTCCGCTCATGTATTTCCAACGATTTGATGAAACGCTGCACTACTCCCTGAACTGGTACGGATATCAGGTCACCGAGCGGTATATTTCCAGTATTATCCGGCTGGACCACACCGCCGAGGAGATCATTCTGAATGCCTGTCACCTGAAAAACAGAACCTTCGGATTTTACGAGAAATTACAGTCAGCTCATCAGGTGCGATTCGAATGGACGAATGATTTCGACTCATTTTATCCCATTCTGCTGAAAAATAAAAAACGGCATAGATCGGTACCCACTCACTCGTTGGCTGAACTTTTCCGACTGGATGAATTGCTGCCGGGGAAACTGCATCTGCTTTTAGTATATTCCCGGGACCAACTTATCGGTGGAACGCTAAGCCTGTTGGCAAATGACCGAACCGGGATCATTTTTTATAACATGATTGATTATCGATTCAGAGCATATCACCCGGCTGAATTACAGATTTTTGAAACCATCCGGTGGGCGAAAGCGCAGGGATTGTTGTATCTGGATTTTGGGGTGTCACATGACCCAAAGGCTGAGGATCCGCTGTCGCCGGTTCCATCACTTATCCGCTTCAAAGAAGAATTCGGATCGGCTGGTCTGATTCGACGGGTATATGAAAAACAGTTTTAGACCGGCACTGATGTGAAAACAAAAAGGATTTGGTTTTGAACCGGTTTTTTTGCACCTTCCCTGTATCAGATTTTGGGATGATTATTATCATGTATCCCGGCGATGAAATACGGTTCTTCGTGAAAGCCCGGCCACCCCACACTTCAGTATATTGGGTTGACGGGAGTGAATCAGGCAAACAGATTTAAGAGATGAATCCATTATTTAATTCTACCCATGTCCCTCAAACAATTCGGTAAAGATACCCTCATTTACAGCGCAGGCAATCTGCTCATCAGATTCGTCTCATTCATGCTGGTGCCGGTTTATACCAACGTATTTACGCAGGAAGAATTTGGTACCTACTCGCTGATATTCACGTTTATCGGGTTCATTCAGATATTTTATAATTATGGGATGGCTTCCGCGCTGATGAAATTTTACTGCAATGATCCTGCGGAAAAGAAGCGGCTCGTGACCACTACATTTATCGCACTGGCAATAACCTCTGTGATGTTTTCCGGCATTTTGATGATCTTTGCTGCTCCCCTTGCCCGTATATTGATTTCCGTAGATCGTTCAGACTGGTTTTTCACCATCGCAGGCATATTAATATTGGATACGATCTCTGTGCGTGCAATGATCCTTATCCGCTTCGAGAACCGTCCTGGATTTTTTACCCTCCTGGCACTGGCAAACGTACTGGTAAGCCTGGTTTCAAATATCGTCCTGGTCTGGGTGATGCACATGGGTATCACCGGTGCCATTTTCTCCACACTGATATCAGCAGCTACTTCTTTTCTGCTGGTGTTGCCGACGATACTCCGCAATATGGATTTTTCATCTTATTCAGGTGCCCTTCTGAAAAAAATGCTCACTTTTGGACTGCCTTTTCTTCCCGCAGCCATTTTTCAGATCATCATGGACCTGGCTGACAGGTATCTCATCGATTGGATCATTGGCCGGGATGCCGTCGGGATTTACAATGCCGGGTACAAGGTGGGCAGCCTGATGCTGATCATGACCACCGGATTTAACCTGGGGTGGCAACCCTTTTTCCTCGCCCGGGAAAAAGATACCGGCGCATCTCCATTATTCGCCAGAATTGCGTTGATCATTATTTCCATCTTTTCTGTCGTATGGGTACTCTTCATTCTGTTCAGTGAAGAACTGATTCGTATTCACATCGGGAGTCTATCCCTCATCGGTCCCGCTTTTTGGGAGTCTTCAACCGTCATTCCGATTGTCATGGCAGGGTACATATTTTTGCTTTTTTACGATCTCTTTATGCCGGGAATTTTTTTCTCAAACCGATCCGGATTACTCCCCATTTACCGGGCGGTCGGCGCCGGGTCAAATATCGTGTTAAATCTGATTTTTATCCCAAAATGGGGAATTCAAGGGGCAGCCTGGGCAACTTGTATTTCCTTTGCACTAATGTCCGTACCGCTGTATTTCAAAACACAGAAATTATATTACATCCCTTTTAATTTGAGGAAAATTTTCCTGATACTGTTCCCGGCAGCATTGATCTACCTGGCATCGTGGTATTTCCCCCTTGGTCTGTCTGTCCGATGGTTCATTTTCGCAGGTTACATTCTGATCATCGGGTTGGGGCTCCGGGAAGAAATCCGAAGATCAGTCGGGATATGGGGATGAAAAAGATCCTGTACATCGCCCCTGAGAATGTGGTGGGAAATCTGAACATCTGGAAACACATCCATGAGTACCGGGGGAATGAGTGTCGGTTTATCACCTATTTTCCATCACGGAATGGCTTTCCCGATGATATCTGCCTGAATCTCCCATTGGTCAGACCCTCGCCAGGATTCCTTTATCTTCGAAAACTCGCGTATCAAATCATGGGTGGTCCGGATGAATCAGTTCTGATGAACGGGTTTCCGCCGGTCTGGATGCCCGCCAACCCGATGATATCTGCATTTTTCAAATTTCGGGACGCGCTTTGGAAACGAACCATTGAACCGGTGATCTCACAATATCATTTACTTGAGTTTGATATTCTCCACCTGGAAACAGGGCTGGAATTTTACCGGGATGGCTGTTTTGTTAAACGGTGGAAACAGTCGGGAAAAGTAGTCCTCAATACGTTCCACGGGATTGAATTAAGACACCGCGGGGTAATACCGGCTATTGACACCCGGACGGATTTAAATCTTACTAGTGAAGTCCATCTGCTGTCTATGCATCCCAATCTCAAATATTTATCCCTGCCGTTCGATGTCCGCAAGGTTACCCCGGCGTTTTCCATACACCCGCCGATTACCCTGTGCCATGCGACAAGAAATCGATATTTCAAAGGATCGGATGAAATCATCCGTGTGTGCCGTGATCTTGAAAAGACCCATGGTATCCGGTTCCTGCTCATTGAAAATCGCCCTCATAAAGAAACGATCAGGCTAAAACAAACCGCTCATATTTATATCGACCAGATCGCAGACATCGCCCCAGGGTACGGAATGAACTCCATTGAAGCCATGAGCATGGGACTGGCGTGCTGCACATCCATGAATTCTGAATGGCAGACATTTTTCCCGGGACACCCCTTCATCCAGGTGACACCCCGCTCACTCAAAACCGAACTGATCCGCCTCATTGACCACCCGGATATCATCATTGAAAAAGGGCAACATGCCAGACTCTGGGCAGAACAGTACCACAGCCTGAATTCTGTCGGAGATCAGCTTTACCAATATTATCGACAACTTGGAATCCCATTGGATGAATAAACCGGCTGTATCTCTTATCGTTCCTGTTTTCAATGGAGGAACCGCCTTTCGGAATTGTGTTGCCTCTTTGCTCAACATTCGATATCCCGTTGAAAAACTTCAAATCATTATGGTCGATGACGGATCAACGGATGACACCTTTGAGTGGCTGCAGAAGCAGTCCCTGCCACCGTACATGCTCGTCGTCCGGCATCAGATCAACCGCGGTCGGGCAGCGGCGAGAAATTCAGGGATCTCCCAGGCTAATGGAGAGATTCTCATTTTCATGGACGGAGATATGCGGATCCATCCTGAGTGTGTTCAATCCCATGTGGAGGCGCTTGCTTCCGAATCCGTGGTAGCGGTTGCCGGGAGAATGATCCCCGACCCTCAAATCCCCGGAACCCGGCTACAACGATACCTGTTCGAATATTCAAAGCGGGGCGCCAAACAGTTCGGAGAACACTCCCCTGTCGGATTTCAATACCTGCTTACCGGTAACATGTCGGTCAAACGGGAAACGCTGACCGCGACCGGATTGTTCGATGAAACCATGTCCGGATATGGCGGGGAGGACACCCTTTTTGCCTATCAAATATGGAAATCGTATCCCAACGGTATCCGGTATTGTCCGTCGGCAGAAGTTGTTGATCAACAGATTTACAGATTGGATGATCTGCTTGACAAAACCTATCATTACGGAAGATATAACCTTCCCCGGCTGGTGCATGAATATCCGGAGATGATCCCTGCGTTGCGGGCAGACTATCTGATGGGGATTTCATTGAAAAAATGCCTGACTGATTTTTTCTGCAATCCCGTCTTTTTTACTATTGGCAGGTTAAAATATCATATTATGCCCAATCCCTTAAGCCATCTGCTCATCCGCTTTCTGCTGATGTGTGCCCTTCGGAAGGGCTTTCGGAGTCTGTCGCAATGAGGCATTAATGGAAAGAAACGGTTATTCGTAAATTATCCTATGATGAATCATTTTAAACCGGTAAAAATTGGTATCATCGGAGTTGGTCACCTTGGGAAATTCCATTTACAACAGATACAGGAGATCAATACCGCTAAACTGATGGGTATTTATGATCAGGACCTGCAACATGCAAAAGAATGGGGCAACATACAGGGTATCCCGGTGTTTGATACGCTGGAGGGTCTGCTTTTGGTATGTAATGCCGTATCTATCGTGACCCCCACGACCGCTCACTACGAGGTTGCATCGCGGGCATTGATGAACGATTGTCACGTGTTTATCGAAAAACCCATTACCAAAACGGTGGCAGAAGCCAGAGACCTGTTACGCCGGGCGGAAAAGAAAAATTTGATTATTCAAGTAGGGCATATCGAGCAGTTCAACCCGGCGTTTCTGGCAATTCGCTCGATGGAATTGGAACCGAGGTTTATCGAAAGTCACCGGCTGGCACCCTTCAACCTCCGGGGAACGGATGTACCGGTGGTTCTGGATCTGATGATCCATGACATCGGCATCATTTTGTCAATGGTACCATCGCCCATTCGCGAGATCCATGCCAGCGGGGTAAAAGTGGCTTCGGATACCGCCGATATCGCCAATGCCCGAATCGAATTTGAAAACGGATGCGTCGCAAATCTCACCTGTAGCCGGATCTCACAAAAAAAAATGCGAAAACTACGTTTCTTTCAGCATAATGCTTATGTAACGGTAGATTTCCTTCTGAGTGTGGTTGAAATCTATCGTGTGACAGATCACCTTCCGACGCTCCGTGAAAATGAATTGAGCTTTAAAATTGACGGTCATCATGAGAAATATGTCATCTACCAAAAACCGGCGGTGGAACCACAAAATGCATTGAAGCTCGAACTGGCACATTTCATCGAATCCATTCAGCATCGGAGGGCGCCGGTTGTTGATGGTCACAGTGCCACGAATGCGCTGGAAATTGCGATCCGGATTCAAAATATAATTGACAGGGCGGATACCTGAACCCTGCGGTAATTCTTCCCAGACCTATAACCGCTGATGATGAAATTGTAGCCGGCTATGATAAAAATAATAAACTTATACTGTCATCCTCATCAAAAATGTGCACAAACATTTAATCGTCATTTTGATGATGCAGCCGCAAAACGAAGGTTATTCGTCAAAATAATTTCATGAAAAAGTCTATTTTTATCATCGCCGGCGAGACGTCCGGTGACCACCATGGAGCCTTGCTCATGCAGAACATGATGCAACTGGATCACGAAATTTCATTCCTTGGGATCGGCGGTCCGAAAATGGAATCCAAAGGTCTTCGCTCGCTGGTTTCCATTCAGCAAATGGCGGTGATGGGTTTTATCGAAGTCATCCGGCATATCAGGTTTTTCAGAACGGTGGAACGAACGGTCTTATCCGCCATCGGGGAATGCAGACCGGACCGCATTATACTCATCGATTATCCGGGATTCAATCTTCGGATGGCTCAGAAACTCCACAATCGGTTCAAGATTCCCATCACATATTATATCAGTCCGCAGATCTGGGCATGGAAACCGGGGCGGATTGAGATCATCCGGAAGTGTGTGCAACAAATGCTTGTCATTTTTCCCTTCGAGAAACAGTGGTATCATGATCAGGGAATAGAGGTGGAATTTGTTGGGTATCCCCTTTTGGACGAATGGAAATCCACCCCTCGATCAGAATTATGTGCGAGATTGGGAATATCGCCTGACCTGCCGGTACTGACACTGTATCCCGGCAGTCGAAAAAATGAGGTTCGGCGACATTTGCCCCTTTTACTGAAGAGCGCCCGTATCCTGAAAAACCACCTACCCGGATTGCAGATCCTCATCGGGGCTGCCCCCGGTTTTTTCGAATTCGCACCCGCATCGGCGACGATACCGGATGATGTTTCCGTTGAAATCCGCCGCCCCCGGCTCGCGCTGGAAGCCGCCGATGCCGCCATCGTCGCATCCGGGACATCTAGCCTCGAAGCCGCAATTTTCGGTACGCCTCTCGTCGTAATGTATAAAATGAATCCTTTGTCCTGGTGGATCACCCGGTTTCTGGTCAACGTCCCCTTTGCCGGGATGGTGAATATTATCGCCGGAGAAGCGGTAGCCCCGGAGTTTCTGCAGAATAACGCCAATGCGACTGCCATTTCAAATGCGGCGCTACAGTTTTATACAGACGGCATATATACCAATGCGGTGAAAGATAAGTTGAAACGAGTGAAAGATTCATTCGGACCGATGGGGGCATCCCATCGGGCGGCCAAAGCCATTCTATCGGTCATGGGGAATCCAACGCCGTGACATGGCTGGACATTCGCCAGGCTCTGGTGTCATGGCTGGGCCAAACCGTTATTTTTTTCCTGTTTCAAACCTGTAAATGGAAGGTGATCGGAGATGTATACCTGAACTATGCTATGTCAGCAAGAATCCCGGTTATGCTCTGTTCATGGCACGGACGCCTTTCCTATGGGGCATGGTATCTCCGGCGGGTAAAGATCAGAACCTGGGTGATCGCCAGTTTTCATAAAGACGGAGATGTCATGGCGCGGATTCTGAAACGGTGGGGTTTCCGCCTGATTCGGGGCTCCAGCAAAAAGGGCGGGAGAGAAGCCCTGCAAAAAATAAAGGAAGCGTTTGAATCTGATCTTCCTATCGTCTCTATCACCAATGATGGTCCAAAGGGGCCGCCCCGGGTTGCCAAACCCGGTTCACTGACCATTGCCCGGAAGTATAATGCGCAGATCATTGGCATCGCCGGAGCTTCAACCCGGTATTGGCAACTGAAATCATGGGATCGGTTTCAACTCCCCAAACCGTTTAGTACGATCTACATCCGAATTTCGGAACCGATGTCCATCCCGCCGAATACATCTGATGATCCTGAAGTGGAATCACGTCTTGTCAGTGATTTCCTAACCCAAAATCAGGATGCAGTGGATACACTGGTTACCCAAAATTGAAAAATTTTCCGGTTATCCTTCGTTGGTGCCTTTTCCCGTTGGCAGGATTGTACTGGCTGATCATAGAAGTACGGAATTTTTTATACGACCATCATGTTATCCGCGCCCACAAATTCAGTGTCCCGGTAATTTCGATAGGGAATCTGACAGTTGGCGGAACCGGGAAAACTCCTTTTGTTATTTTCATCGCACAATATCTTTTGGATTTTCCTGCCCGGGTGGGGATAGTGAGCCGCGGGTATGGGAGAAAATCAAAAGGCACACTCGTGGTGCATGACGGGTCTTCAATTCAATCAGCGCCGGACAAATCCGGTGATGAAGCCTGGCTTATGGCATCGGCGCTAAAATCCGTACCGGTGATTGTGGATGAACATCGGTCGCGGGGAGTCCGGCGGATGGTCGATGAATTTCAGGTTGATGTGATCCTGCTGGATGATGCATTTCAGCGCCGTCAAACTGCCCGTGATGTGAACATCCTTCTGATGAATTCACAGGTTCCGCTCTGGCATTACCATCTGCTGCCTGTCGGTCGATTACGGGAACCCTTACGCCAATCCCGACGGGCAGACATCATTGTTCATACCAAATGCCCGGATCATTCTATCCCGGTGATGGCGCGTCAATTGGCCAGATTTACCAACATACCGAATATCTGTTAGAATTTTTGGTATCAAACGGGTCAATATCAAAATGGTCATTTTATTCCGGCGGACATTCCCAGGAGTGAGCGAATTTTTGCCTTTTGCGGAATCGGCGATCCGGAATCATTCCGGCAGGCATTGACCTTCCTGGATATTTTACCGGCGAAATGGGAAATTTTTCCCGATCACCAAAAGTACCCGGAATCGGTTGTAAATCGCCTGCGGTCACACATCGAGTCAGATGCCTGTAGCGTGTTGATCACCACGGAAAAAGACCGGGTTAAACTCCCTTCGAATTTTTGTGAATCTTTTTCAATTTATATTATTAACATCATCATTAAATTTAGGGATGCCGGCGATAAAGACCTGACCGGTCTCATCCGTCAAACCATGGATAAAAAAAAGGAGTCAGCACTATGAAAGCCCATCGAATGATGTACAGCATTTTTCTCAGTTTCATGTATTACCAGATTGGATTTTCCGCCGATATTTTTATTTATAATCAGAATATGGCCTTTATCCGGGATCATCTGGCACTTGAACTAGCCAATAAGGGGGATGTGTCCTTTACCGTACCGGAATTACCCGCGTATACCATCCCAACATCCATTTTAATCGAATCGAAGGATGTTGATATTGTGTCCTGTGAATTTATGAGCACACCTCCGACTCAGGAAAACATCCTTGAATCGTTCGTAGGTAAAATCATCCAGCTTGTCCGGTATGGGGAAGACGGAAACATTGCCTCATCCCGGGATGGACTACTCTTGCGCACCCGCCCCGTTGTGATGTTTGAGATTGACGGGAAGATCGCCATCAATCCTCCCTATAGTTATTTATTTCCATATATCCCGGATGACCTCGCCGAGAACCCGGTCCTGCGCTGCCGGGGTAACGCATCTTCCCTGAAATGTGACATGGATTACAGTTATATTACACCGGGTTTCGACTGGAGCGCCATCTATTCCATTACGATGGATTCCCGGCAATCCGGGAATGTGAAAGGCTGGTTTCTGGTACAGAACCAAACCCGGGAAGACTTTGAAAATGTGCAGTTGACGCTGGTTTCCGGTGATATCGTTTTTGCCCGGGAAACGGGTAATCGTCCCAGGGAAAAGGCAAATGAAAGGGTATTATTGTTTAGCGCAAACGCTGATGCATCCGAAACCCAGCCACAACTGGCGAGGACCGGGGATTATATGACTTTCAAATTACCCACCCGCGTATCTCTTGCCTCCAACCGTGAAACGCAGTTTAAATATCTTGAGAAACAAAACGTCCCGGTGAAGCGAACCTACAAACTGGAGCATGAAATCGGGTACCGCAATTTTCGGAATACCAACATCGAAGATGCCCCTGTTACATCCATATATTCTTTAATGGCGGATGATCTTGGCGAGTATCATCACCCGGGCGGTATTGTGAGGATTTACGAACGAAGTGAAGGTCATTCGGGTTTAGTGTTTGTCGGTTCCGGTAATATCAATAATATCCCTCAGGGTGGAGAATTTCTCATTAACGCCGGGCGTACACAGGATGTCACGGCGACGTACACAGTAAAAAATATTGAAAACTATAAATCTTTATTCACACTGGAAAATTCTATAATTTTTAAAAATTCAAAAACCGAGCAGGTAACTATCGATTTGATTGAACGATTCCCTGCCCATCAGAAAGATTGGGAGATCAGGCAAAAGAGCCATCCATATGAGAAAATAGACGCCCGAACCGTTAAATTCCTGATCACTATTCCTGCCAATTCAACTGAAACGGTTTCATATACCACCGATCTGGAGCGGTAAATGATTGTCAATATTACCTATGAAAATATCATTTTATTTCCTGCAGGGTTAGCGATTCGCTGGAGTGACGGAAAAGACACCTTTGTCGGGTATAAAAAACTCCGTGACGAGTGCCCCTGCGCCCACTGTTCCGGTGAAACCGATGCACTGGGGAATGTCTACATTGCACCGGGTATTCAAAAATCAGACTCTGCATATGCCCTCAAATCGTATCAGAAGGTTGGGCATTACGCCATTCAACTGGCATGGGAGGACGGTCACAATGCAGGGATTTATACAATTGATTTTTTAAGGTCGCTGGATCTGTCTGAATAACGAATGAAATACCGTCATGTCATCTGGGATTGGAATGGAACACTGTTTGACGACGCCTGGTTATGTGTGGAGGTGATGAATGGAGTATTGTCCCGGCGAAATATGCCGCTCCTTTCCCATACCCGGTATATGGAGCTTTTCGATTTCCCAGTGATTGATTACTATCGAAAATTGGGATTTGATTTTGAGAAGGAACCTTTTCAAATTTCCGGTACGGAATTCATCGTTGGGTATAACGAACGATATCGGGAACCCGAATTGCAACCCGGCGTCCGCGAGACCCTGCAATTGATCCAGGATGCGGGGATCACCCAATCCATTCTTTCGGCGCAGGAACAATCCACACTCGAAGAACTCATGGACATCCATGACATGCATCCGTTCCTGCAAAAAGCCATCGGGCTGAATGACCACTACGCCCACAGTAAGATCGAAAACGGTTTACGGTGGATGAAGGAACTCCATTACGGACCCCACGAGGTGTTATTTGTGGGCGATACCGTTCATGATCATGAAGTAGCCAGGGCTATCGGCGCCGATTGTGTGCTCATCCCCGGCGGACACCATCCCCGCACCAAACTGGAAAAAACCGGGGTTCCGGTTCTGGAGGATCTGTACCAGGTTCCGGACCGGCTAAACCGGTAAAGACACGTCACCTACACAGGGTCTGCCACGTCGCAGGTGTTGGCAGCCGGATCTGAATTTGTGAATCGCCCGGACAAATCAAAGGAGTAGCAGTTTACCGCAGACCGCCGAATCAAAATCAGCTTTAACTCTACCCGGTTATTTGGGGGGATGAGACTGATCTTCCGCTTGTGGATAAAACCGGTAACGGCTGTCATCCTTTCGGGGTAATCTCTCGTCAATTTGCTGTAGAATCGTCTCACAGAATCCGTTTAATTTTGTCACCTGATATTCATTTGTTAAATGAAAGACACGCTATGAAACAAAAAATATTGCTCTTATCGTCATGTCTCGCATTGACGGGATGTGCCGTGATCACCTATCAGCCGGATGCAGCCAGCATTGAACAGATCGAAGCGCTTACCCCGGGGATGACCATCAACCAGGTACAAAAGGTATTGGGGAAACCCTACAAAGTGTCCCAGATGTATGAAGGTGTGCGGGATGAGAACATCTATATCCATCAATATGCCGTTGCTTGCGGGGTATACCCATTTGACAAGCACAACAGCGAATCCGGATGGCTCACGGAAAAACAGATCAACGGGAAATTTAAATACCGACTGGGCAGAACCCTGAACACCGATATTTTTAACCAGGTCTATTACCTCCGCTTTATTTACGAAGACAGTTTGTTGATCAAATATGAGACCGTACCGAATGTTCCTTGAATCCATCTGCCGGTGAAAAGGATCCCGTGTCTGCTCCAGCTTTAGAGATTACCGGGTTACATAAATCCTTTGGAAAACTCAACGTTCTGAATGACCTGTCTTTACGGGTTGAGACGGGTGAGGTCTTCGGTTTTTTAGGTCCAAACGGGGCTGGGAAATCCACGACAATTCGTATCATTTTATCTCTTGTGAAGGCAAACAGCGGATCTGTAAATATTTTTGGTCGATCGATCAAAAAAGCCCGTCACCGGTCGCTTATCCATACGGGCGCCATGATCGAGAAACCGGATTTCTATCTGTACCTTTCTGCAGAACAAAATTTGAAAATATTGGCTTCGATGACCCACACGCCCTACTCCAGGATAGACAGAGTATTGGATATAGTAGGGCTGCTACACCGAAAGACAGACAAGGTAAGAAAGTACAGCCAGGGGATGAAACAACGTTTGGGATTAGCGCAGGCTATCTTAAACTCACCCCGGTTGCTCGTGCTGGACGAACCCACCAACGGACTGGACCCCGGAGGGATGAAAGAGGTGAGGGATCTGATCCGGCGGTTTTCGGATGACGGTATTACCGTTTTTCTATCCTCGCATCTTCTGCAGGAAGTCGAAAAAGTATGTACATCCATGGCCATTATTAATGAAGGATATCTCATCAGGGAAGGGAACGTTTCAGCGCTTCTCTCCGAATCCTCTGAACAGACAGTTCGCATCGCCGCAGACCCCATTGGGAAAGCGCTGGCGCTGATAGAGCATCTTCCTGATGTCATTCAGGCCGGGATAGATGAAGGTCATATCAGATTGATCATGCCGAAGGAAAAAATTCCGTCTGTTATATCACATTTGGCGAGTCAGGGGGTGAGCATCCGGTCGGTGATCCCCCAGACTACATTAGAGGATTATTTTCTATCCATCACCGGCAACCCTCCGATTCTGCAGGAGACGGTCTGATGCTTCTGCTTCGTCTGATCCGGAATGAGATCACCAAGATCATCGGAAAAAAACGCAGCCTTATTGGGTTTGCCGCTATTGGCGTGCTGATGCCTGTGATCATGTTTGCGTTCTCCTATCATCAGAGCGGGTTTTCTTCGGATTTTTCGAGACGTTCTGCCAATATCGGAGGCGGCCTTATTATGGTGGGGACGCCGGTAAACGGATATTTCATTACCCATTTAATCATGAACTTTCTGTGGGTTCATATTCCCTTTCTCATAACGTTGGTGGCCGGGGATGTGATTGCCGGTGAAGGGGGCGCCGGCACCTTTCGAATCTATCTGACCCGTCCTGTATCCCGGCTGAGGATCGTGATTTCCAAATTATGTGCATCACTTCTTTACACCGCCACAGTGATTCTGTTTTTTGCGGGATTAAGTCTGGGGATGGGAATCCTCTGGCACGGAACCGGCGATCTTGTCGTGATGCATAAAGGGATCCTCATTTTATCATCCCACATGGTTCCCTGGCGGTTTATCCTGTCCTTCACCTTTGCGATTTTGGTGATGTGGGTTGTCACCGCGCTGACGTTCATGTTTTCATCCATGGTGAATAACGGGATCGGTCCCATGATCGGCGCCATGGCAGTGATCATTGTTTCATTTGCACTTACAACGATTCCGCTGGATATTTTTGAGGCGATCCGGCCTTACCTGTTCACGACATATTTTGATGTGTGGCAAAAAGCGTTTCATGATCCGATTCCCTGGTTCAATATCTCTAAAAGTCTCGGTATATTAGCGGTGTACACTTCGGGGTTTATCATCATCAGTTTTTGGATTTTTGTCCGAAAGGATATCCTCACATGAGAAACCTTGTCCGTATTCTTACAGCTTTGGTGTGCAGCATGTATTTGTCCTTCCTGCCGGCGCAGACGGATGTGACATCCGTCCGTGAAAAATTAAATACCCAGTTCAACAAAACTAAAGATTTTTCCGTCGATGTACAACTATCGCTGAAAATGACGGCGATCCGTATGCCCCAAAAGAAAATCAGGGTATTTTTTAAACAACCGGATCATGTTAAAATTGAGACCAATGGTTTTGCCATGGTCCCCCAATATGGACTCCCTTTATCACCGGAGACATTATTCAGAGCCGTTTCGGATATGATCCTCGTGACAGAACCTGCCCCGGAGGATGGGACCGTTCGGTTGATGGGCGACCTTCAGATTAGGGATGAAGACAGGCAGATCTGGAACTTCTCCCGAAAACAGCGGCGTGCCCTCTCCATTGAGGTCACAGTAAATACCCGGCTGTGGGTTATCAAAGGGTACGAAATTTTCAGAGGTGAGGATAAATTGATCCACGTACAAACCCGGTACACCGAACCGGAAAACGGGATTTATCTTCCGGAAGAAACCGTCATTTTAATTAAAGTCCCCGAGGAATTAAGCGATTACCAGCCGGACTTCCCATTTGAGGAAGGGATATCCCCGCAGGATGGGAAGGTGACGCTGACTTTTAAAAATTACCGGCTGAACCAGGGTCTGGATGAATCCCTTTTTTTAGAAGGACCGGAATGATCTCCATCATTTATGATGATCGATTTTTAGACCATGATACGGGTTCGCAACACCCTGAAAGCCCGGATCGACTGCGGGTAATTATTACTGCCCTGCAATCACCGGAATTTGCGGGAATATTAGAATGGATTTCCCCGCTTCCCGCAACCAGACAAGAATTGTTGTGAATTCACAGCGCGGCACATATTGAACATGTCCAAAGGATATCAGAATCGGGCGGGGGATATATGGATGCAAATCCGCCGGTAAGTAGTGAAAGTCTGGAAACCATGGGGACGTCCATGACACGGATGGTACAGGTTTTACAAATATTCACAGGAAGGGAAAACCATGAATAACAGCGAATACACCGATGAACAGAAATTCCATCACTACATGGGGACAGAACTCCATAATCAAACATGGAATCTGTTAGGGAAAAATAAACGGACTGAAAAGGATAATCAGAGAATGATCTTCTTTGCTCAGGGATCACTGTATCACTGGTTGCGATCACCTGTTTTCGAAAAGGTCAATGAACAACGCGGTGAGTGGATGGTGTCCCATGTGTATGCCGTGGTTGGACATGGAACTAAAGCGCTCAAATCAGCAGAAAGATGTTTAGCCCTCACCCAGGAGCTCAGATTTAAAGATTTTGATCTGGGATATGCCCTTGAGGGAATGGCAAGAGCTTATGCGGCAAACGGCAATACCAAAGCAGCCAATGCTTATTTTGACGAAGCCATTGCAGCCGCGGAGCAGATCCAGGGCGGTGAAGACAGAACGCTTTTTTTAAACGATCTGGCAAGCGGTCCCTGGTATGACACCGGATTGCCCAGATGAAGTACCTGATCTTTGACATCGAAACGGTGCCTCGTGACGATCTTCCGGAGTCCCTGAATGAAGAAGTCCTTCGGAAGGCGCAGCAACGGGTAGAACGGTTGGGTGGAGATCCAGAAGAGGCGGAATCGCTTATCCGTTCCGTGTCTCCCTTTTTCGGCAGAGTTCTGTGTATCGGTATGAAATGGTATGATGATACGACAGATGAGCAAAAAAATAAAGTAATTTGCGAACCGGCTGAACAAGATTCACTCCAGGCTTTTGCGGATATCATCAACCATGTGAACACCCGCCAGGTGAAATTTATCCATTTTAATGGGTTGGGGTTTGACGTCCCCTTTTTGACCATACGGTGTGCCCACTACGGGATTCCAATTGTAAATCGGAATTTCAGGAATCTCCGTCGCTTCAGTTTTGATTCTCATATCGATCTGATGATGTACCTGTCGAACTGGAATAATTTCAACGCAGTGAGCCTGGACACGGCCTGTCAATCCTTTGGAATCGAATCACCCAAATCCGGTGATGTAAAAGGGAACACCGTCTCCCGGGCATTTATGGATGGGGATATCGACGCCGTAACAGAATATGTCATGCGGGATGTGGAAGCGACCTTTCAGTTATATCTAAAATTAAAAACGTACTTGTAGGCGATGTGGATTCGATACGATCACTTTCGCCAATCCCTCTTTCACTTCTTTTCTACGGCGGTGGTTGCGTGTACAGAAAGACGTAAGGGATACTTCAATCCAAACTCCGGAGCGAAACCATTCATTGAACACGCCAAATAGCGGTACTATGAAAATTGGTATTCAACTCACCCAAAATACGGATAAATACCGGGCGCTGCTCACGGACATTCAACTTGAAATTCAAAGCGAACCGAAGGTGGAATTTGTCCATATTACTGATGAAAGTTCCCTCGAAATCCATCTACCGGTTCTGGATGTTTTAGTGTGCTACCGACTTTCGGCACGGTCGTTCCCGCTTGTGACGCAAACCCTCAAATGGGTTCATTTCGGTGTTGCCGGGATAGAGCACAGTCTGTTCCCGGATTTGCTGAAAAGCGATATCATCCTTACCAACGCCCGCGGTATTCATGCCGGACCGGTTTCGGAATATGTTCTGGGCGCTGTCCTGTACTTTGCCAAACAATTTCCGAATTTTCAACAATTCAAAATTGATCGTTGCTGGAGACAATGGAACATCGCCCGGCACATGGTTCAGCTTAGGGGAAAAACAGCCGGTATCATCGGTTACGGATGTATTGGAAAAGCGGTGACGAAACGATTATCCGATTTGGGGATGAACATCATTGCGATTCAACGTCACCCTGAAAATCAACAAATTCTTTCTCCTGACCGATTATATAATCTGCTGGTTCAAAGCGATGTCGTGGTGATCACCTGTCCGCTGACCCCCGAAACCCACGGCTGGATAGACGCTCAGGCATTCAATCGAATGAAATCCTCCGCAATTCTGATCAATGTCTCCCGGGGGGCGATCGTGGCGGAAGATGCACTGATCCACGCTTTGGAATCCGGTGGGATCGCCGGCGCTGCGCTCGATGTATTTTCCACAGAACCCCTGCCTGAGGACAATCCATTGTTCGAATTGGAAAATGTCCTGCTCTCTCCCCATGTCGCCGGTAACTTCCCTGAATATCAACACGACGTTGCAGTTCAGTTCGGGAAGAACCTCAACCGATTTCTGAAGGGTGATACGCTGACGAATCTTGTGGACAAAAATTTGGGATACTGATTAATATCCCAGATCTAACATCAAACATTCTACCTTCCATCTTCAAATATGCTTTCAGCGTGTAACGAGGACGATTTTCCTTTTCCCGTCTGTGTCGGACATCCCTATATTTTGCACCGATTTCACACGGATAATCTTTATACAACCATTACACTTTAGGAATGGTACCAATTGGAACGAAATGAAGGAATAACATGCATCGGGAACTATATCCAATCATTGAACCCTATAACGAAGGGTATTTAAAACTATCCAGCATACACACTATCCATTTTGAAGAATCGGGGAATCCCACAGGCAAGCCCGTCATTTTTCTGCATGGCGGTCCCGGCGGCGGAATTGAACCGGTATATCGCCGGTACTTCAACCCGGAAAGATGGCGAATCATCATTTTTGATCAGCGTGGTTGCGGTAAAAGTACACCCCATGCGGAACTGCGGGAAAACACAACCTGGGATCTGGTATCCGACATCGAGAAAATACGGGAGCGCCTGGGAATATCCCGGTGGGCGGTTTTTGGCGGTAGCTGGGGGTCAACGCTATCCATCGTGTATGCAATCACCCATTCTGAACGGTGCGAAAGTCTGACACTGCGCGGAATATTTTTACTCCGGCGATCGGAGATAAAATGGTTTTACCAGGAAGGTGCCAGTTATGTATTTCCCGATGCATGGGAAAAGTTTACAGAGATCATCCCGCAATCGGAACAACATAATATGGTTGAAGCTTATTATAAGCGATTGACCCATGATGATGAGAATATTCGCATCCCTGCGGCGAAAGCATGGGCAACCTGGGAAGCGGCCACCAGCAAGTTGTACCAGGACCAAAATTACCTTCATCATTTTAGCGAATCCAAAGTAGCGGAAGCATTTGCCCGGATTGAATGTCATTATTTCATCAATGACGGATTTTTTGAATCCGATGGCTGGTTGCTAACACAGATTGATAAAATTCGTCACATTCCCGCGGTCATCGTTCAGGGCAGATACGATATGGTATGCCCCGCAACCACCGCGTGGGAGCTTCACAGCAAATGGCCGGAAGCGGAACTCCATATCATCCCGGATTCCGGACACTCTATGACCGAACCGGGAATCCGCAGCAGATTAATCGAGACTACCAACAGGTTTTCGCACCTCTGATCATGAACTCCGGCACTTCGACCGCCCTGGTAAAGCGAATTTATACGCCGGTCCTTCTGGCAGGGTGGGTTCTGCTGCTGGCGATTCTCATCAAAGACCGGTATTTTACCGGTGGAACCGATTACCGGTATATCACGCTTGAAACCGGAATCAAGTCCATCCCCACCGATTCAGAATGGATGCTCATTACCAATAATGGAAGAAAAATGGGATACGCAGTAAACTCCATAATGAATCGTGGGCAAGACGGTTACGGGGTGATTAGTATGTCCTGGCTGAAAACCATTGTGGCGGGCTATGAGGCGAATATCACGCTTGAAAACCGGGTCAGCCTTGATACGTTATTCCGGCTTGAATCCTTTGATTTCCGGCTGTTCTCCGATCAATTTACCACTCATATCACCGGGCAGAAATCCGGAACGACCCTTCACATTTCCATCATCCATGGACAGGATACCACCCATTCTGATTACCCCGTTCCGGATGCTTTAACCACTTATCTGGGTATTCAACCTCTGATCACTCAACATGGGATTAAGAAGGGAGATCGCCTGAAAATCCCTGCCTTTGATCCGGTAGCCATGCAGATGGATGAGGTAGAAGTGATCCACGAAGGAAAAGAACATCTCCAGATCAACGGTATGGAACTGGACCTCAACCGAATCCGGGTCACATTTAAAGGCATCCCGGTAATCCGGTGGCTGGATGATGACGGTCTCACCTGGCGGGAAGAAACGGTTATGGGGATGATGATGGAACGAACGACCCCGGAAAAAGCGCTTCAAACAGACACCATGAATTTTTCCGGAGTAGATCTATTGGATACCTATTCGGTCCCGGTGGATATCCCAATCGAAAATTCGTCGGAATTGAGAGAGTTAATCCTTCAATTCGATGGAATTGATCCTCAATTTTTCCGGCAACTGGAATCTCCCAGGCAATCCATTATTCAGGATATGCCGCTACAGGTCCGGTTTCGGCCGCTGGATTCACCGGATACGAATGTCAGGATACTGCCATATCTGGAAACCACGGATATCATTCAACCGGAAGATCCGTTGGTGATCGAAACGCTGGCCGGCATTGTGGAAAAACAGAGCTCTGATTCAGAGAAGGTTGAGAAAATCCGTCAATGGGTGTACGAAACCATCAAAAAATACCCGGTGGTCAGTCTTGCTTCGGCAGTGGAGATTTTACACCAGAAAAAAGGGGATTGCAGTGAACATACCGTATTGTATACCAGCCTGAGCCGGGCAGCGGGGATCCCTACAAAAATTCATGTCGGGTTGGTATACCTTAATGGGAAATTTTTTTACCATGCATGGCCCGTAGTTTGGGTGGAGGGTGAATGGAATTCCATCGATCCTACCCTGGACCAACCCGTTGCAGATGCCACCCACATTGCGCTGCTTGAAACCGACTACTCCAATTTAACGGACCTGATTCCCGTTCTGGGGAGAATATCCATTAAAGTGATTTACCAATCATCCGAAAAGGAATCTTTATGATCCGTCTGGAGAACATTAAAAAATCATTTGGAGCGCTGTCGGCGGTGGATGATATTTCACTGCATATCAGAAAAGGAGAGTTGTTCAGCTTTCTGGGTCCGAATGGCGCCGGAAAAACCACCACCATCAAAATGATTGTTGGGCTCATGTTCCCGGATGCAGGGAAAATATTTATTGATGGACAAGATATCGCACTCGAACCCATTTCTCCGAAGCAGATTATCGGGTACGTGCCCGACAGCGCTTTTCTATATGACAAGCTCACGGGTATGGAGTATTTTCAGGTCATCGGGAATTTTTTTAAAATGTCCGCCCTGGAAATTGAAGAAAAAGTCCGGCACTATCAGGAGATACTGGGATTTGAAAACTGGCTGAACCAGCGGATCGAAGGATATTCTCAGGGGATGCGTCAGCGAATGATTTTTGCCTCAGCATTTATTCATGAACCCCGCATTCTGATCATTGACGAACCCATGGTAGGACTGGACCCCGGCAGCGCCCGGACCATCAAACGATTGCTGAAAGAAAAAGCGGAAGCGGGGACCACTATTTTTCTATCCACCCACAACTTAAATGTCGCGGAAGAATTATCCACCCGTATCGGGATCATTCAAAAAGGAAAATTACGGGCGGTGGGAACCATGAATACCCTTCGGGGTCAGGTGAAATCAGACGGTAACCTTGAAGATTTGTTTCTGGAAATGATTGAGTCCGACAGTTAGCGGATGATCTGATACCCGGATGAAATGGCTGCTGAACATATTGAAACTTCGGGTGACGTCCTACCTGGGACAAGCCGGGTCTCTGATCAAAATCAAACGGTTGGAGATCTCCGTTTCTGCCACGATTATCATCGGGATGGTGGTGGGCAGCTATTTCCTGTTTCTAAAGGGCGCACAGTTTCTCTATCATCAGGGGGAGATTGGCGGACTGTTTCTGGACCGCATGTTTTATGTGGGCTGGTCGATCATCTTTTCTCTGCTGATCCTTTCCAACGTGATCACCGCATTTACCACACTCTATCGGTCAAAAGAAGTCTCTTTTTTACTCACGATGCCAGTGTCATATTCCGATATTTTTCGAATTAAATTTCTCGAAAATATGATCTACAGTTCCTGGGCTTTGCTCATTTTGGGCTTTCCACTCACGCTGGCGTACAGCAGTGTAAAAGCGTTATCTGCCGCCGAAATGGCATGGATGCTGGCGCTGGGACTGCCCCCTTTTCTCATGATAGCGACTGGTATCGGACTGGGATTTCTGATGGTGGCGATCTGGTTATCCCAATGGTTTCATCTCCGGACAATATTTGTCGCAATCGTTATCTTATTTATTGCAATTTTCTGGATTTATTTCAGGGGAGGGCATCAAAACCTCCCGATATTAGGAGATGCAGCAAACTTCAGAGCGATCGATCGTTATCTTCTAAATCTTGCACGACCGCCCTTTCCCCTGATGCCCAGCCACTGGCTTAGTGAGATGGTACGGGCATTGTCAGAAAAAAATCCGGGACATCTGATATTTTACTGGGTATTGATGGCAACCTCTGCAAACGTGGCCTGGATCACGGCCGGCTCGCTGTCGGGAAAAATGTATTTTTCAACTTTCCAGTTCATGGAATGGAATTCCGGGTATCGAAAAAACCAAAAATCCAACCAGCGGTCCTCTGTTGCGAATCGCTTTCATTGGATGCCATCCCCTACCCGGGGGATAGTGATTAAGGATATTTTACAATTTGCAAGAACCCCTCAGCAATGGGTACAACTGCTGCTATTTGGATTTTTTATCGGGATATATTTAATGAACCTGACCCGGATCGACATTCAGGTGAATTCCATGATCCCGTTTTGGAAAAATGTGATCTACGTTTTTAATTTCGGGTTCAGTGGGTATATTATTGCAGCGTTAACCGTACGATTTGTCTTCCCATTGATCAGTATGGAGGGCCAGGCTGTTTGGATTATCCGGACATCTCCCTTTTCCATCATCCGGTTATTCCGTGAAAAATTCTGGATGTCATTTGTGGTCTTTTTTCCGCTTGCGGAAGTGGTCGCGATGGTCAGTAATTATTTTCTGCAACAAGGGTTGGCTGTTTCGATAATTTCGACCCTGTTTTTACTGGCGATGAGCATTTCCCTCATCAGTTTGTCCTTAGGTCTTGGGTCTGTATATGCTCAGTTTCGGGAAACGAATCCCATGAAGATCAGCTCCGGAGCAGGTGGGATCATCACAATTATCATCAGCCTTTTTTTCGTAGCAATCATGGTGTTGGCAATGGTGGGTGTAATATACTTAAAGGATATACCTGATATGAAAGTTGCTATTATGTGGATCATCTCCGGCATATTGGCGCTCAATGGATTGATGATCTATTATCCATTAAAATGGGGACATCGGGCATTGACCAGGATGGAATTCTAAGGCAGACCCGTTTACCCTTATTGGGTGGGATCAGCCTCCGAAGATCACTTATCGCACTTACTATATCCACAATCAGGATCAATACAAATATCACATCCATTTTCAATTTTCAGCGTGGTGTTATTACAATCCGGGCAGATTTTAAATTGCTGGTTTGGAACAGCAGCACTTTTCCTGTTGGTTCTATTGCCGGAAACTTTTTGTTGAGGTTCCGGCTGCGGTCCGTTATCAGATTCCGGCAACCGTTCAGGGGGTTCCAAAATACCCACATCGAAGAAGAACTGCTCGATGACGTCGGCGATTTCTGCATAAAACGAATGATAGTATTTTCCGGATTTGAATGATCCGCCGTTGGGGTCGAAGATACCCCGTAGTTCTTCCAAAATAAAGTAAGGATTGGGTGATCTCCGAAAAATAGCAGATATAAGCCGGGTGAGGACCACATATTCCGGCGCTCTGGTTAAATCTTTTGAGTTGATAAATATCTCGATAGGCCGGATAACATTATCCAGATTGATATATCCCAGAGTGATAAAAACAGAATTTTTTATAAAAGCGCTTTTCAGTTTATACACTTTGGCTTCTACCACTTCAGGTCTGATACTACCCAGTTCGTTATAATAACTACTTTTTAAAGGTTTTGGAATCCCTTGTTTTGAAAGCACCGTCTCCGGTTTTGGTTTACTTTCTTCAACCATTTCTATTTTAGTGTTCATGTCAGTTAGTTTGATCACTGCTAATTTCCTCTAATAATGATGTGGAACCGTTGATATTAAACCCGGTGGATTGTTTGTGCAGATAATGATACACAGTTGTCAGTTCGCCGTTTGGTAATTTTAAAATTTCATCCCCTTTGCATTGGGTTTCAGTCCCATCGGGGAGCGCAATTTTGTATGATTTTTCCCGGTTATCCTGAAATGCCGTTCGTTTACCTTCTGTAGATAAAATCGGGAACCGGCTCCCATCGCGATAGATGGTAATGCCCTTTAAATTATTTTTCCACGCCTGAATATAAATATCCGAGATCACCTCCGGTTCGATGTCTTCGGGAAGGTTAACCGTAGATGAGATGCTGTGATCGATAAATTTCTGGCAGTATCCCTGTATTTTCACCCGCTGCATGGGGTCTACACGATGGGAGGTGGCAGAAAAATATGACGGTAATGTGCTTTCTATATCATTCGTTTTTTCAACTGCCTCAGCGAGACCCATTTTATCGATATATGCTCTGACTGTTGAGTGGAATACCTTAAACATCTGATTCCCGAACGACTCCGACCTTCGGGTGTAATACAATGCGAAAATGGGTTCGATACCGCCGGAAACACCGATGTAATTTTTGTGTTCAGATCGATATCCCAGGACAATATTTGAGATCGTACCGGTTGGAGCAATAGATAAAATCGCAATATTCCGGATTCCCTTTTCCCGGATGATCTTTTGGGTTTCACTGCTGAGGGCTTCCCTGACAAACGGGCAATTAAGATAATTTTGTGTGTAGATAGGCGATTTCCCTTTTTCTTCCGCCAATGCCGAGGACGCCTGATATGCAGCGTTTGCGATAAAACTCATGAGTTGCCCCATAATCTCAATGCCGTCTTCGGAATCATAATGGATTCCAAGTTGATTCAGCATGTCTGCAGCGCCCATGATCCCCAAGCCCAATCTCCGGGTCTCCGCCGCCGCCATTCGTTGTTTTTCAAGGGCATTCAACTGCTCGTTCCAGGTGACCACATTATCTAAAAACCGGACTAATGTCCGGGTGGTGTCAGCCAATTGATCCCAGTTAATGGTTGGCTTATCAGAGTACCCGTTATCCACGAACCGGGATAAATTCAGGGACCCCAGATTACAAGCTCCTCCATCTTCAAGGGGAACTTCAGCACATGGATTTGTGCTGATAATCGGGCGGTCCACATAATTTGAGGGGGAATACCGGCTCATGGTCGTCCAGAAAATCAAGCCTGGTTCGGCGGTTTTGTAGTTCCCTTCGATAAACTGGTCCCAGATATCCCGGGCTTTCATCATTCGTCTGATCTCCCCGGTCGGCTGACTACTGAAATAAAGCAGAAAATCACCGGCTTGTTTCACCGCAAGATCAAAGTCAGATTCGTCTAGGGGATACACCAGATCGCCGTAAACATCCCGTTTCCCAGCATCAGCCAGTTCATTTTCCCGGCAGGAAACCCCATATTCCTGAAACATCCAATTGTTCATTTCAGTGAAAGAAGAAAAAGATTCGATCAGCTCATATTTTGATGGGTCCTTGGATGGTATCCCGCTGGAGTAATGGCAGGATTCCGTCTGTGGCGCCGACATAAGTAAAGCTTTATCCAGTTTTTTGTACACCAGGTATTGATGATCGCCAAAATTCCGTTGTTCGGTCACGGCATACATAAACTCATCACTGATTTTGATGGAAATGTTGGCAAACCTGACCTGTGTATTCTCCATGACCTGTTTTTCAATATTTCGCAGTTGTGTTTCGGAATACAATCCGGAGAACTTACATTGTTCGACCACCTGTGCGGTTACCCAGTTGGGGATTTTTTTTACCTTGATAAACTGTAGGATATCCGGGTGTTTAATGTCGATGGTTAACATCAGGGCGCCACGTCGTCCGCTTTGCCCGATAAGCCCGGTTGTCAGTGAATATAATTCCATAAATGATACCGCTCCGGACGAGGTATCCGCGGCATTGTGAACGATGGCATTATGAGGACGAAGACTGGAAATATCGACGCCGATGCCGCCACCATAGGAATAGGTTCGGGCACATTCGTAAGCAGCTTTATAAATTGAATCAATGTCGTCTTCTTCAATTTTAGCGACGAAACAATTGGCAAGCGTTTTTAAACGGTAGAGATCGCCGGAACCAGCCAGTACCCGGCCACCGGGCATGAATCGCCCTTCATATAATTCACGATAGAATTGTTCTGCCCATTTTCGTTGTTTTGGGCGGGTGGGTTCAACGGTGGCGATAAATGACGAAATTCTGCGAAATACATCTTCGGGACGGGTCTCAATGAGTTTATTCTCCAGATCTTTGAGAAAGTATTTTTTACGGTAGATATTTTTGGCAAGTTCATTATCGCCAAGATAGTCAATATCCGATGGCAGGATCCCGGTTTCCATTTCATCTGAGAGGTACTCGTACAATTCGTTGTAGGTACCCACCCGTTTCTTACCCATGATTTTCGTAGTCTTTCCTTCAAAGTGGAACATTTCACTGAATGTCACGACTGTTCATCCTTTCAATTTTCATCCTGATGATCACGGCGTAAAAAACGTAACTTTTATGATAATGTCACTCTTGCATCCCCAAACGAGATTCAGCAATCTGATTTCCTAAAGATGTAAATTTTTTAACGGGTTTTAAAACGACTGAGGCGACTCATCCTCCCTATGTGTTGTAGGAGCTTTGCCAATCCTTCTAAAAAATATACCACATGTGCATAAAAGCGGCAAACTGTTTTCATTTTTTTTAACACAAATTTTAACATTTACGCATCAAAACTGTAATGATAGTAATATATTAATGTCATATAAATTATTGGTAAAAAAATAATAAACAGTACGTCCCGAAGAAAACAATCGGGGCTAAATTTGCACATGAAAAATGAAATGAAAATCGCCCGGCTTGCATGTATGGAGGCGGGAAAAGAAATAACGAAGTTTTACAAAAGTAAATACAGCATCACCGATAAAAGTTATCATAATCCGGTGACCGATGCCGATCATGCCGCCAATGCCGCCATCCGGGACATTATTCTCAGGGAATTTCCAACTGACGGTTGGTTATCCGAAGAAACGGTTGATTCGGAAGACCGACTGGAGAAATCCCGGGTGTGGATCATCGATCCGCTGGATGGGACTAAGGAATTCATCGAAGGTGTACCGAATTTTACCATCAGTATCGGTCTTGTGGTAGATTGTACTCCTGTGTTAGGTGTTTTATATAATCCGGTGACTGAAGAAATGTTTTCCGCCATAGCCGGGGATGGCGCTTTTTATAATGGAAAGCGTATCACATGTTCACCTCTGCATGACATTCAATCTTCCACCATCGTGATCAGCCGGTCTGAAACCCGAAAAGGGTTATGGGACGGAACGAAACCCTGGTTCAAAAATCAGGCGCATATCGGCAGCGTTGCCTATAAATTGGGATTAACGGCATCGGGAAAATACGACAGCTTCGCGACCCTTCGTCCCAAAAACGAGTGGGATGTATGTGCGGGTGAAATTATTTTACGTGAAGCCGGGGGGGTGTTGATGAACCTGGCAGACCGAACCTCACGACGGTACAATCAGAAAAACACATTGATCACTCCCGGAATGATCGGAGGGAATCCGGTTCTGGTAGAACAATTTTTCACCCGGTGGAATAACCACTTGCAAGAAACCGCAACCACGGATACACAGAATGAAAGCTTATCTTGATCTCGTATCACAGGTACTCGCCGAGGGTATCCTCCGGAAAAACAGAACCGGTGTGGATACCATTGCCATGTTTGGCGCACACTATAAGATCAATCTAAACGAAGGGTTTCCCTTACTCACCACAAAAAAAGTATTTTTTAATTCAATCATCAGAGAGTTGTTATGGTATCTTTCCGGTCAAACCCACATTCGGGAATTGCGACAGCACACCAAAATATGGGATGCCTGGACATCCGAAGAGAAAAACTGGGAAGTGGGCAGAATGTACGGATATCAGTGGGTCAATTGGGAAAAATATACAATGGATGCTGAAACCCGGGAATACCGGATGAGCCATATCAATCAGATTCAAAATGTGATTGACCTGATTAAAACAAATCCCGATTCCCGCCGGATGGTGGTTACCGCATGGAATCCCGCGGTTTTGGATGAGGTTGCCCTGCCCAGTTGTCATTCATTTTTTATGTTCAACGTCATGGGCGGAAAGCTGAACTGCCATCTCACCCAGAGAAGCGGCGATATTGCTCTTGGGATACCCTTTAATGTGGCGTGTTATGCCGCATTGACCCATATGATCGCCCGGGAAACAGGTCTCACACCGGGCATCTTTTCTCATTACATCAACGATGCGCACATCTATGTAACTCATTTGAAAGGATTGGAAGATCAACTGATCCGTTCCCCCTACCCATTACCCGGTCTGAAAATTGCAAATAAACCGTTCTGGAACCTGGAGTTTGAGGATTTTCAACTGGTAAATTATCGCCACTATCCTGCGATCAAATTTGAAGTTGCCGTATGAATGTTCACATGATTTGGGCACAGGATAAGAATGGCGGAATCGGAAAACAGGGTAAGCTTCCCTGGCGCCTGCCCGAGGATCTGAAAAACTTCAAGAGGCTTACGACCCATCACCCGGTGATCATGGGCAGGGTCACTTGGGATAGCCTTCCAATGAAACCACTACCGGGCAGACGGAATATTGTACTCTCCTCAAAAAACCGCCACGATGTTGAAAGTTATCCGGATGTCCAATCCTGTATCCATCATCTGGAACGGGACATTGTCGATTCGGTATTTATTATCGGCGGAGCGAAGGTCTATAGCGCATTTTTCCCGCTTGCAACAGACCTGCATGTCACCATCGTTGCACAGACAGAATCTCAAATTGACACATTTATACCCATTTCCAAAGCGACAATCAGAGCAGAATTCGATATTAAGACATCCCTTGTGCTATCTGAACGGGCGACATATTTTCACTGGATCAAAAAAGGAAGCCGGCGCTGAAAACCCATCATGATAGTGCTTGATTTTCAATTAAATTTCCTGCCATATTTTTAGGAAAATTATGAAATCACCCGTTAAAATTTTTATTACCGGCGGAACGTTCGATAAAGCCTACGATGAACTGACCGGACTGCTGAAATTTAAAAAAACACACCTGTTTGATATGCTTGATAAAGGCAGGTGTCACCTTGATACCGATATTGAAACGCTGATGATGGTTGATAGTCTTGACATGAGTGAAAGTCAACGGAATTACATTTTACAACGGTGTGTGGAAATCTCTCAAACCCAAATCATGATCACCCATGGGACAGATACTATGGTTACTACAGCAGAATATCTTGGTAATGCCAATATTCATAAGACCATCGTTCTCACCGGCGCGATGATCCCCTATGATTTTGGTAGCTCCGATGGAATGTTTAATCTTGGGAGTGCATTATCCTTCGTTCAGATTCTTCCTTACGGAGTGTATATCGCCATGAATGGCAGAGTGTTTAATTGGGATAATGTGAGAAAAAATAAAGAAATGGGGGTATTTGAAGCGGTTCAGGACTCATGAACTTACTGCCTGACTACCCTTACGAGTATGTTAAATTTTTCACTTATTCTTGATTTCGATAACACATTTATAACGACTGAAACGCTTGACGAACTGGCTGCGATATCATTATCAAGACATCCGGATCAACGGCAGATATTGGATGAAATCCAAAGCATTACCAAACTGGGAATGGCGGGTGACATCCGTTTTTCCGAATCATTGCAGCGTCGTCTGAACCTGCTACAGGTAACCAGAACCCATATTCACCAACTTTGCCGAAGGTTGAAAAGAAAAATCACCCCATCCATCTATCGAAACCGTGATTTTTTTCTCGAAAACCACCACCGGATTTATATCATCTCCGGGGGTTTCAGAGAAGTTATCCGGGAGGTATCAGTGGATTTTAAAATTCATGAAGATCATATTTTTGCCAACGACATTGTGTTCGATGGACAATCCCGTATAGCGGGTATCGAAAAAGATAATCCTCTCTCGCAGGATCACGGAAAATCCAGGGTAATCCGGGAAAATAATATTCTCCGTCCGAGTGTGATGGTGGGCGACGGTTACACGGATCTCGAAGTGAAACTGGACGGTTCGGTGGACCATTTTTTTGCATTCACTGAAAATGTAAACAGACCAGAGGTGACAGGAAAGGCTGACCGGGAAATATACTCATTCGACGCATTTCTCGATTTCATTCGGCAGGGTGTATTATTCCGGGACCAGCCAAAGGTTAGGTAGACCCGGTGCAGATCACCTCTTTCCCCAAAAATAAAATTAAAGTTCTGTTGTTGGAAAATATTCATCCCCGTGCAAAGCATATATTTGAACGGGAAGGATATGATGTATCCGTTGTCAGAAGTGCTGTGTCGGAAATTGAACTCATCAGGCGATTGAAGTGTGTGAGGATTTTGGGAATCCGGTCGCAAACCCGGATCACCGGGCGGGTAGCAGAGTCTGCGAAAAAATTGTGGGCGATAGGTGCATTTTGTATTGGGATCAACCAAATTGATCTGGAATCATGCCAAAAACGGGGGATTGCTGTCTTTAATGCCCCATTCAGTAATACCCGCAGTGTAGTGGAATTGGTGATGTCAGAGATTATCATGCTCATGAGACAAATTATCCCTAAAAACGAAAAACTACACCAGGGAATCTGGGAAAAAACGGCAACGGGAAATCACGAAGTCAGAGGTAAAAAACTGGGCATCATTGGCTATGGCAACATCGGATCACAACTTTCTATCCTGGCGGAAATTTTCGGAATGCAGGTCTGTTATTATGATATTGCAGAAAAATTGACTTTGGGGAATGCCCAAAAATGTAAATCTTTGGATGAATTGTTAAAAAAATCCGATGTGGTGTCGATCCACGTGGACGGGTCAGCCCGAAATACGAACTTAATTGGCGCAGAGGAACTGGGTAAAATGAAGAAATCCGCGGCGCTGATCAATGCAAGCCGGGGATTTGTGGTGGATATCCCCGCGCTGGTATCTGCGTTAAAGAAAAAAAGACTGTCCGGTGCGGCAATCGATGTATTTCCTCAGGAACCGGGCACTCGTTTCGACGGGTTCAAAACAGAGTTGCAGGGTCTTCCAAACGTGATTCTGACCCCTCACATAGGCGGCAGCACAGAAGAGGCTCAACAAAGTATCGCCGGGTTTGTACCTGAAAATATCATTAGGTATATGAATTCCGGGAATTCCGATCTCAGTGTCAATTTCCCGCAGTTAAACCTGCCCTTGCAGAGAAACACCCACCGGTTCATCCATATTCATGAAAATACCCCCGGGGTATTGGCAGAGATCAACCGAATATTTGGCGGACATTCCATCAATATCCTTGGGCAGTATTTAAAGACCCATGAAAATATCGGCGTGGTCATTTCGGATACCGGGAAAAAATACGACCGGAATATCATCCAAGATTTAAAATCGGTACGGCATACGATAAAATTCAGAGTACTCTATTGAGCTGAATATGAGCAGGCCGATATATTTTACGCCCGGTCCCGGTCAGTTGAATCCGTCCATTTCAGAATATATCCATGATGCACTGGATATCGGTATTGCCTCCATATCCCACAGAAGCCAGGCGTATATGGATATCCATTTTGCCACTACACAGGCATTGCGTGAATTACTGACTGTCCCAGCGGATTATCACATTTTCTTCGGTGGATCAGCCACTGAAATGATGGAGCGGATTCTTCAAAATACCGCCAAATTGCGAACCTTTCATTTGGTCAACGGGGCATTTTCCCGCAAATTTTTTCACATGGCACAGGCTGTCGGTAAAACGGCGATCGCCGGGAAAGTACCAGATGGCGAAGGTTTCCACCAGTTCCCCCATGAGCATGTTCATCCAGATACAGAGCTGATCTGCCTGACCCATTGTGAAACCAGCACCGGCGTGATGACCGGTGGCGACCTGATTCAGGCGGTTCGACAACGGTATCCGGAGAAGCTCCTCGCTGTAGATATGGTTTCATCCAGTCCCATGATCCTGCTGAATATCTCCGCCGTGGATTATGCATTTTTTTCCGTCCAAAAGGGATTTGGTCTGCCGGCCGGTTTGGGTGTGGCCATGGTAAGTCAGCGGTGTTTGGATCGTTCCCTTGAATTATCCGTGCCGGGAAAATATTCGGGAGGATATCACAGTTTTTCTTCCTGGTATGAGTTCGGAAAGAAATCCCAGACTCCCGAAACGCCGAATGTGCTGGCGATTTACCTGTTAGGCCGGGTGTGCAAAGCGTTGTTATCTACCGGCATTGCATCTATCCGGGATGAAATACTTCAAAAGGCAGAGCTGATAAACGAGGTAATCCAATCTCATCCGGGGCTGTCGTTTTCCATCCGGGAGCCTAAATTCAGATCACCCTCTATGGTGGTTATAAATACGGTGAATGATTCCGGTCTGATGATATCCAGGTTATCGGAGCAGGGGGTCATAGTCGGCAAGGGATATGGAAAGCAACATTCAGCGCAGATCCGGATTGCGAATTTCCCCGCACATGATATTAAGAGTGTAATGAAATTGTGCCGTCTGATTTCACAAATCCCCTGATGCAATCGCCATCAGAAAACGGAGATTCATTATTCTTTTATCCTGTTTTCCTTTTGTAAATTGATCAAATAAAATTAGAAAAAAACCACCCATAAAAGGAGAAGGTATGAATCAACACAGAGAAAGCTGGGGATCGAAATTCGGGTTTATCATCGCGGCTGCGGGGTCTGCGGTGGGGCTGGGAAATATCTGGAAATTCCCCTACATCACCGGCGAAAACGGCGGTGGGTTATTTGTGCTTATTTACCTGGTTTGTATCGCCGTTGTAGGGATTCCCATCATGATGGCGGAAATTGTGATAGGAAGATCGACTCAGAAATCACCTGTAGGTGCCTTCACTGTTCTGACAGGAAAAAAGAGCAGTTGGAAGATCGTGGGGTGGATGGGCGTCTTTGTGGGTTTCATTATCCTCTCATACTACAGTGTTGTTGCCGGCTGGGCATTAAATTATACATTTATGAGCCTGACCAATTTTTTCTCAGGTAAATCCCCGGAAGAAATCGGGTCTGTATTCGGGTTGCTCTACACATCCAGTGGAATAAACATTTTCTGGCATGCCATATTTATGCTGATGACGATCGGAGTCGTGTTGGGAGGCGTCAAAGGCGGGATCGAACGATGGAATAAAATATTAATGCCGGCGCTCATCGTGATTTTTGTGATCCTTGCCATCATGTCGGTATTTCTGTCGGGATGGAGAGAGGCCGTCGATTTTGTATTCCTGCCCCACATTGATCGACTGAAGGCTTCCGGGGTGCTTGAGGCTTTGGGGCATGCATTTTTCACCCTCAGTCTCGGGATGGGTGCCATGCTTACCTATGGCAGTTATTTACAAAAAGACACCGATATTGTCAAATCCTCAATTTGGATCAGCGTATTGGATACTCTGGTAGCGTTGCTTGCCTGTATGGTGATGTTTCCCATTATTTTCACCTATGGATTCTCGCCTGAAGCAGGTCCGGGGTTGGTGTTTAAAACTCTGCCTATCATTTTTAGTCAAATCGGTACTGGCGGTATGTTTATTTCATTTATCTTTTTTGTGCTTTTGGTCTTCGCAGCGCTTTCGTCGGCTGTATCCCTTCTCGAAGTGGTTACTTCTTATTTTATTGATGAAAAATCATGGACCCGTCATAAAGCCACCTTGATCACCGGTGGGATCATTTTTCTCTTTGGTATCCCCAGTGCATTATCCGGAGCAGGCACATTATTTCCCCAATGGGAATCCATGTACGGGAAAAACTTCTTCGATACTTTTGATTATCTTGCCAGTAACTGGATGCTCCCGCTGGGAGGATTGTTCATCTCAATTTATGTGGGATGGGTGATGGATCCGAAATTGCGCCAATCAGAATACCTGACAGGTTCCGCCATAACGAATACCTGGTACTATGAGGCATGGCTGATTTTTTTGAAATTTGTTGCACCCGTCTCCGTCATTCTGATTATTCTTCAACGGGTAGGACTACTGGATATCGATCGGCTGCTGGGGGCGATATTTTAGCCGCACATTCCGGTTCTGCACCGAACCCTCAAATACCGGGGCTTAACCCCTCGTCCATTCTATCTGTGGTTTGTGTGACGGGGGTCAATACGATGCCATTACCGGATTCGCCATCAATATTGATCCGTAACGGGGTGGGAAACTCAAGGCATTTCAGATATTTGGTTTCTTTTATGATGGTTTGATTATTCAGAACGGACCAATTGATTCGGTCTTTAGACCGTTTACTGGCGGATACGGTAAAATAGCCGATTCGCATACTGGTGACGTTCTGGAAAAAATGACTCCCAAAAGACGGATCGATTTTAAAATCCGCCAATTCCATTTCTACAATCACCTTTGCTCCGGATATCTGGTGCCAGTTTACCGGTATCCCCAGACGCGGGTCGGCGGTTCCCCATCTGCCCGGACCGGCTAAAACATACTTTGACGACGGGGACAATTCATGATTCATCGACTCAATTTCCCAGGCAATATTCTGCGTTACTGATGCATTAAATGATTCCGGTTTAACAAAAATAATATGCCGGATATCATCGATATAACCATTACCCAGCGCAGAACTGCTTCTGAAGATCAGTTCATTCCTGCTGTAGGCGCTAATGGAGATATCATGAATTCGCGAACTTATGACCATGGGTTTGATCTGCAAAATACAAAATTCCGCATTTTTATCCGGTTCGTCAAAGATATTCGATGAGAATTCGATCTCTACAGGACACCCCAGCGCTTTTTTACCGATGGCTAATATTTCGTTTAATAAGGCAGGTAAAGGAAATACATTCCATTTAAGTACAGGCGCAAATGTTACGACTCGTAGCCCGGGATAGGACAAAGAATCCCGGATAACATTATCATCCACGGATACCACGCTTGCCACATGTTTTAAAACGCCGTCCTGCTCTGCAATTTCTAACCCCAGCTTTTGCAGATTGGATTTTTCACCTTTACTGATGGGATTCCTATCCGGATCCATATTAAGGGCATAAAATGTATTTTGCGAACTATCGATTGTTGACCGAATTGAAAAAAATTGGGGTAAAATTGCCGGATATTTCGGAGAAAATCGAAGCGATTTTCCTCCTTCTACCACTATTCTTCCCAAGCCCAATGCAACAAAAGCAATGCCCTCATCCCGATTCAAGTAAGAGACGGGGTAGTAATTATAGCTTTGGGCAACGCCGCTAAATGTGGGATAAAAAAATTGGCGCCTTTTCTGTCCGACCATTTCCTGAATGATAATCGCCATTTTCTCTTCTTCGTGCCGGTGAGAAGACGAATCGATAATTGTTTTAGCGTCCAGAAAAAAGGTTGATGCATAAATCCGTTTGATCGCATCACATAATATTTCCAATCGCATATCATCGGGACCGATATTGGGTAGCATATAGGTCTCGTACATCCCCGCAAGAGGTTGATACTGGGAGTCCTCCAATAGGCTGGATGATCTCACTGCCAGCGGATATTTGATTTCAGCAATGAATGATTTGAGCGTATTGATTAATTCACCGGATAACCTCGCTTTCAAAAAACTATTGAGTATTCGGTCGTTTTCATGACACTGCAGGGCAAATTCCCACAATGCATTATCATCCATGAATTTATCGAATTCATCGGTACCAATAACGGCGACCAGAGGAACCCGAATACGAACTCCGGGATGTCGCAGGGTAAATTCATTCTGTGAAAATAGCAGATTCGCAAATGCCAGTCCGCGGGCTTTTCCTCCCAGTGAACCGTTGGCGATCCGGATGAAATTTGATTTAGGATCCAGTGATTTTTCAGAAAAGTCAACGACCCGCCCTCTATGGTGGAGATCACGGTACTCAGAAATGGCGTTGATCATAAATTTACGCAGGTCTTCCACATGTTTGAAGTCGGAAACATGAAGAGGACGCATCCGGGTGGCAAGATCAAATTCCCCCCGGGCTGCCAGCCAGTTTGAAAAGTGATTCCGTAATGCATGATACTTTAGAGATTCCACAGGAATGACCTCTAAATTTTTCTGAAGTTCGTACATATCCTTCGCTACACCTGCGATATTCCCCGCTGGCAGCCGGAAGATAAAATTACCGAACCCGAAATTATTGAGGATAAAATTTTTCAGATCCTTTATCAGCGTTGGACTCATTTTATGAAGAAACTGAACATTGTTGGCTCTGGCTTCTCTGGCGTGTTCCGGATCTGTTGACTGCAACATTATAGGTATATCCGGATCGATTTTTCGAACCTGCTTTACCAATTCGACGCCGGCATGAGACTCCAATTTTCCAAAATGGGGGAAACGGATGTCGGAAATGATTCCCAGCACATTATTTTTATATTGATTGTAATATTGTTCAGCTTCTTCGTATGTGCCAGCCAGTAAAATTTTAGGTCTGGCTCGCATATGAAGGAGTCGATGAGAATCATTCAAACTCTCATTGATGAGTTTTTTTGTGTGGTAAAGAATGATTTTATACAACATAGGCAGAAAAATGGAATAATACCGGGGAGTATCCTCTACCACAATAATAGACCGGACATCCCCTTTTTTGGTATCCCGGCGGACATTTTGTTTGTCTTCGATATATTTGATTATCGCCGGAAAAACATTGGCATTCCCTGACCAGACAAATACTTTTTCGATGATGGCTTGAAAAACGGTCTCCGGAATGGAAGCAATTTCCGACTCATCGAAAATCAGAAGGATTACCGGTATTTTTGGGTAATTCTTTTTCACTTTTTTGGAAAAAGTGATGGGGTCCATATCGGAAATGCGGGTCATGACAATGACCAGATCTATTTTCCGTTTTGAGAGCAATGCCATCGCCTGATTGGCGGTGTTGGTTTCCCAAATTCGGGGTGCGTAGGTGAGATTCATACCGATATATTCGTGCAGCACCTGTTCTGTGAGTCTTCCGTCTTCTTCTAATATAAAAGCGTCATACGGGCTGGAAACCAACAATATTTCATGCACTCTGTGGAGCATCAAATCCTGAAAATTCCAGGTATTATGAACGGATATCTTGGGCGTTGTCATTATTAAATTGTAATCATTGAACGAGTGAAAAATTAGGATTAGGAATCGGTACGAATCACAATGAGAATTTCATTTTATACTAGTGGTGAAAAATTTGGCTGTCCGCCGTCCGGTTCCTCGGATGTACTCTATCATATGTTCTAACCCGCTGACAATTTGACTCAGCCGGTCTGACCGATTTCAAGGCGAAACTACAATTGATGATCACAGACCCCCTCACAACTCCGCTCCCAGTGATTTTTTTATTAACGGGATATAATCACTGATTATTGCGTAGTTTTCTCCAGCAAGACGGAATTAAATATTCGTCATAGATTGACACAATATGAATGAAAGCGGCTTACTCAGAAAACAAAATAACTGAATGATCACCGGATAGCAGTAGTCGGTGCAACTCCCACCCGACGTGTGCGGGTGCACGCAACGTCTGAACCGTATCCCAGAAGATCCTCGCTGAACACCTTTCCCTTGCCATCGTCAGCAGAATGTCGGCAGGATCGGAATCCTGCAGGGTACTCTACACGACAAACCCTTTTGGATTGCCGGGTGCACAGTGTGTATTTTTAATATATGGTGTTGAATTCACAATTCTGGTTTTGATGGGCAGTCGGGCAATGATCGACCCGCCCCGGGCGGATATATACCTGTAGGATTGACACCCCATGTTTCCGGCGAAATGAAAACGAATCCGGGAGTCATCACGGGTATAGCCATGGACTGGGCAGAAATGTTCAGTGTAACATATTTGATAAAACCGGCAGAAGATATTCCAAAAACACGGCAGCCGGTTATGAGTGCTGGTTGATCGAGAGCCGTGTTCGTGATGATAACGCAGGATTTTGGATTTGCAAAAAGTTAGTATTAAACTGAGAAAGGCAAAATATGAAAAATACATTTTTTCCTCCTTATCGGGATCAGAAAATCGCACACATTCCATCGTTGGATGCATACCAAAAACTCTACGACCAGTCTGTAAATGATCCGGATACGTTTTGGGCAAACCAGGCGGAACGGCTCTCATGGTATCAGAGATGGGATACCGTATCAGATGTAGATTATCACACAGCGAAAATCAAATGGTTTGCAGGAGGAAAACTGAATGTTTCATATAATTGTCTTGACCGTCATGTTGAACTTGGGAACGGAAATCATATGGCACTGATTTGGGAAGGCAACGATCCCGGCGAAGATAAACGATTTACATACATTGAATTATTAGACCAGGTTTCCAGATTTGCAAATGTGCTAAAATCAAAAGGCGTTACCAAGGGAGACCGGGTTTGTATTTATATGCAGATGATCCCCGAGCTGGCAATCGCTATGTTGGCATGCACCCGGATTGGTGCCGTGCACTCCATAGTATTCGGCGCCTTTTCACCCGCTGCATTGCGTGATCGGATTAATGATTCAGCCTGTACAGTCCTGATTACACAGGATACGGGCGTACGGGGACGGAGATTAGACATTCCCATGAAGGCGAATGCGGATATCGCCGTGGCAGAGACGGCATCCATCCAACATATTATCGTGGTGAAAAGAACAGGCAAGGAAGTTAACCTGTCTCCGGGCAGAGATTATTGGTGGCACGAGGAGATGACTGCCGCAACCACTGATTGTCCGCCGGAACATATGGATGCAGAGGATCCACTGTTTATTCTGTATACCTCCGGCTCTACGGGAAAACCGAAGGGTGTACTTCATACTACCGGAGGATATCTGGTATACACCTCTTTTAGTCATCAGGTGATCTTTGACTACCAGCCGGGGGATATTTATTGGTGTACGGCAGACATCGGCTGGATTACCGGTCATTCATACATCGTTTACGGACCCTTAGCAAATGGTGCGACTACTATGATGTTTGAAGGGGTTCCCAATTATCCCGATTATGGTCGGTTCTGGCAGGTCGTCGAAAAACACAAGGTGGATATTTTCTACACAGCCCCGACGGCTTTACGGGCATTGATGGCACAGGGGAACGACTTTGTCATTAAACACGACCGGTCCAGTCTGAAATTTTTGGGTACCGTGGGCGAGCCTATCAAAGAACCGGAGTGGACGTGGTACTACAAGGTCGTTGGCGAAGAACGGTGTCCCATTATGGATACCTGGTGGCAAACCGAAACAGGGGGTATTTTGATCACGCCGCTTCCCGCAGCCATCCCTACCAAACCGGGGTCTGCTACCCTGCCGTTTTTTGGTATTGTACCGGCGATCATGGACCAGGATGGCAAAGAAAAAACAGGGAATAATGTAGAAGGTCTGCTGGCGATTAAAACCAGTTGGCCAGGACAAATGAGAACCGTTTACGGAGACCATGACCGGTTTTTTAATACCTATTTTGCCATGTTCCCGGGCAAATATTTTACGGGTGACGGTGCCAGACGCGACGAAGACGGGTACTACTGGATCACCGGACGAGTGGATGATGTGCTGAATGTATCGGGTCACCGTATCGGTACGGCAGAAGTGGAAGGTGGGATTGGCAAAGCAAAAGGTGTGGCAGAAGCGGCAGTGGTGGGATTTCCACATGTGATAAAGGGACAGGGAATTTATGCGTTTGTGACATTGATGAAAGGTATCGAACCCAGCGATGAAATCAGAAAAGATATTCTCGCCACGGTGACGAAAGAGATTGGACCTCACTCAAGACCGGATAAAATCCAGTTCACTCCGGCTCTGCCTAAAACCCGTTCCGGGAAGATCATGCGCCGGATCCTCAGAAAAATCGCCGAAAATCAAGTTGACAATTTGGGGGATATCACCACGTTGGCTGATCCGACAGTGGTTGATTCCCTGGTTGTTGGGAGACAATAGAATGAATTAATAGCAAAGAGGTAAAATACGGAGCACTATCGAACAATTTGTGGGTCAAAAATACAATCTTATGGATTACCAATGAATCGAACCCAGAATATGATACCTGGAACCTATGTTTAGTTCTCATTTAGCACATAAACCCATCTTATTCATACCCCTCTTAGTCAGGAACCTTTAACTCCTTACTACGTATAAGATTTAAACACCTTTAACGCAACCAAAGGAGTATCCTAATGGGTGAAGTTACCTCCTCCATTTTTCCTGTAATTTTTAACAAGTCACTCAAAGTAGAAACCCGCCCCGAAAGGCTATCTTCCGACGGCGGAGCTATCGTCTTGCGTGAAATTGACCAGCGACTTCAGATCACACAAGATCTTGTTTGCAACCTGAGAGACCCCCGCGACCCCAATACCACTATCCATCCTCTCATTGAACTCATTCGCACCAGAATATACCTGATCGCCCAAGGCTGGAACGACGCCAACAATGCGGACAGCCTGAGGCATGATCCAGCTTTCGTTACCGCCGTTTCGCAGAAGAAAGGTCAGACCCTGCTCAAACCCGATAATAAGGACCGCAGAATACCGGACGGACTTCCGTCACAACCCACATTATCAAGATTGACAGAGATGCTTGCCAGCGAAGAGAATCGGAACGCCCTCCAGAATAACCTCATCGGAAGCGCTCGAAGATCAATCAAAGCCATTCGCAAACATCGTTACCAGCGCTTCACCATAGATATAGATTCCCTTCCCATTGAGACGTATGGTCATCAAGATGGAAGCAAATACAACGGTTATTACAAACATACTTGCTACCACCCTATCATAGGCATGCTTGCCGAAACCGGCGACATCCTTGACGTCAAACTTCGTTCCGGAAACGTCCATTCTGCTGACGGACTGAGTGATTTTCTCTTCCCAATGATTGACGATGTCCAAGGTAAAATTGGAATCGTTGCATCAGTGCGCGGTGACGCCGCTATGCCAAACGAAGCTGACATGTCCGAGTTAGAGAGACGTCGCATCGGGTACGTTTTCCGTCTTAAAACCAATGCTGTACTGAAACGGTTGGCAGAACCCTATCTGAATCTAGACACTGAAGATGGGTTTGGTGACAGAGTTGAAAGGACGATTGAACTGTCCTATCAGGCGGAGAGCTGGAGCAGACCTCGTCGTCTCGTGCTGGTGATCGTTGAAAATGCCCAGGTTGATCTGTTTGAACCATACAACTACTTCTTTCTTATCACCGACTGGTCAGAAAATGAGACGTCGGGCTTTGAATTGCTGGAATTCTATCGTCAGCGGGGAACGATGGAACGTTGGATCGGCGAGTTCAAGGATGTTTTAGAACCAGCTCTTTCCTGTTCTGCACGCCCACGCCAAACTGGTAACACCGTTCCGAAGTTTCGGGATGACCTGGCTTGCAACGAGGCGTTGTTGCTGTTGTACGCATCTGCCTGCAACCTGCTGAATACGGCGCGTCGCCTGATGGAAAAGGCGACTAAGGAGGGTTGGAGTCTGCGCCGTTTCCGGGAACAGGTTTTGAAGATTGCGATACATTTCACGCTTCATGCGCGCCAGATACAGGCTTGGATTACAAGATCAGCGGCGGAACTATGGTTGTTACTTGGTTTGAGGATAATCAAACTCCATCCCATCTGACCATAATTTCGGTCACGATGTCATTCAAGGGGCGTTGATTTAGTGGGGGGGTGAACTCTGTCTTTGAGCGTAAAAACTGTCTGATTTCACTCCTCAAAACCACCTTAATCTTCCTTTTTGCTCTCATGTTCGCCATTATTCACTCACACCCATCTTTTCCCTTGCGCTTTTGGATTCTTCGTCTTAATTT
>Ga0100387_10000212_pt1 | contig 47980 bp, 27 predicted proteins | sample CryGeymeta201511_FD_81547 | JGI IMG/M metagenome (GOLD analysis project Ga0100387, IMG submission 81547) | Groundwater microbial communities from Crystal Geyser aquifers in Utah, USA - Crystal Geyser metaG 2015-11 | ecosystem: Environmental > Aquatic > Deep subsurface > Groundwater | place... | reverse complement strand
TCTAAGAAGATGACGCTGATAAAATAATACCGTTCGTTGTGATACTTATTTGTAAAAGATAATATTTCTTGTTAACCCCGAAGGAGTAAAATCTTTCGGGGTTTTTTATTAATGAGTTTGGTCTAAAAAGTTATTTTCTGTAATTGTCTGTTAGTCCGTTAGCTAACGGATAAAGGACAATTTATTTATCGTCTGAATGATTTTCATACAATCATTCACCCATTCAATCATGCGATGGTTTTTTTCAAAATAATGTTAAATATTAAATCATTTATCAAGCTTTGCATAAAGTGAGTTATTTGGTTCGACCAAATTAATTAAGCGACAGCATCAAACAGAGAAATTATACCCCTGTAAGGACTCGAATAACGAATCAAATTTAATTAAATTATCACACAAATTTAAAAATATTATCGGGCGGTTGATTTAAAGTTGATTGCAGGTTTTTGATTTTAAAATAATAAAAGATTGTTGATGAAATTACAATACATAGTTCCCCTCATGTTTCTGCTCGTTTCGTGCGGCAACCGTACGGATGATGAGTCATTAGTTAAAGATTCATTTCCCGGATCAATAGACTCGATATTCAGTTCTTCTCCCGAAACATTAATTGATTTTGCCGGCGAAGAATATTATTATCCCCGTTACTCACCCGATGGCAGCAAAATTATTGTAACCGGAACTAACTATAAAGGAATTTGGTCTTTTAACCTTAAAGATCAAAAACTTCTTAAACTTACAGATGAAGATAAATCCGGTTATGAATATGTTTTATCGAAAAACAGTAAAACTATTTATTTTATCGGCGCAAAATTCATGGATGATATTAGGCGTTATACATATTCGCTTCAAGCAGTAACTGCCGAAACCAGCATAAAAGAGATTCTCTTTTCCAGCCGCAAAAGAGTGAGCAGCCTAAATATAATTGACGATAGCACGCTCGCATTCTTTTGGGCTGATTCACTCGTTTTCTTTTCCACGTCCTCTAAAAAATTTGTTGTGCCAACGGAATTCGATTACAGAATTATTAAAATTTACGGCAACAAATTGTTCGTCTACACACGCAACGGGCAAAAAGAATTAATGCCGTTCGGTGAGGATAACATTATCTCAGTTGATGAATCACCAGTCAACAAGGAGTTTTTATTGTATGTTGCCGGTAAAGGATTGTATAAGTATTTTTCTGAAGCAGATAATTTTAGATTTATAGGCGATTTTCAGAATGCGGCTTATTCTCCCGATGGGAAAATGATTGCTTATACAATAGAAGAAAATGACGGACATTTCATCACCGGTTCCGAAATTTTTATTGCTTTATTGGAGAAAACAAAATCATTTAGATTAACAAACACAAAAGATGTACACGAAATGAATCCATCATGGTCGCCCGATGGAAAGGCGATTATATATAACACCGAAGAGGGAAAAATTAAAGAAATTAAATTAACTATTACCGAACAGGAGAAAGACGAATGAAAAAAGTTTTTTTGTATATGCTGATTTCGTCAGCATTGCTTGCACAAAATATTTCCGTGGTTAATACAGAAATGCTTACACGTCCCGAAGACGGCGGTTTCTTTTATCCCGCAGCATCCAAAAGCGGAAGCAAAATTCTTTTAACAGCAGATAATTATCAAGGGCTGTGGCTGTTTGATGTTAGCACAAAAAACATTGTTCAGCTCAATAATTACACCGGCGCAGGCTACAACGCCAGATTTTCAGCAAGTGAAGAAGAAGTGATTTTTAGAAAAGATGATTATTCGCAGAAGAAAAAATACTCTTCATTGATTGCTCAAAGCCTGAGCAGTATGAATGAAGTTGTAATAGAGGCAAATACCCGCAATCTTTCGGAAGCTGTTGTGTTAAAGAACGGAAATGCTGCATACACCAAAGAAGAAAAATTACAAGTGGCAGATATAAATTCAGGAAAATCATTATCGGCATCCACAAGCGAACCCGTTGTTTATATTGAAAATGGCGCTATCTCTATGTTCAATAAGGGCACAAAAAAAATTCTTAAACCTCTCGGAGAAGGAAATTATCTCTGGCAGTCAATTTCGCCCGACGGTACTAAATTATTATTTACGGCTGCAGGCAAAGGGACGTTCATTTCCGATTTAAATGGAAAAATTATATCAAGCCTTGGTTATGCCAATGCCCCCCAATGGTCGCCCAATGGAAAATATGTTGTATATATGAATGATAAGGATGATGGACATAAACTTCTTTCCTCCGATGTTTATGTTGTTGGAGCCGACGGACAAAACAGAATCCGCTTAACATCAACAGAGGATGTTCTGGAAATTTATCCGGCATGGCTTTCGTCAAATAAAGTTCTGTACGGAACAACGGAAGGCGTTATTTATTCCATTGAATTAAAGTTTGAATAAGAGGTTTAACCATGAAAAATATTGTTAAAACATTAATACTCCTTTTGATCCTTTCGCTGCAAGCAAACCCACAATCGCTTGTAGGAATTAAATTATGTATAGATCCCGGACACGGCGGGCACGATGCAGCAAACGACCGTTATATTCCCGAAACAGGATTCTGGGAATCGGACGGCAATTGGGATAAAGCGCTTCACATAAAAGAAATATTAACCGAGCTTGGTGCGCAAGTGATTGTAACCCGGCAAGGGAATAATGACAGCGATGATCTCCCTCTTTCGCAGCGCGCCGGAATAGCGAACAGCAATAACGTCGATTTCTTTCAATCAATCCATAGCAACGGCTGGCAGGGCACAAGTAATTCTACATTAATGCTGTTCCGCGGTTATGACGGACAGCCGGTTTTTCCGCAGGCAAAAACAATGGGCGCAATTATGGTTCAGCGAATTTATCAGGCGAATAGAACAACCGGTTATTCAAACCGCGGCGACTGGTCATTCTATCCTGATTGGGGAACTTCCGGGCTTGGCGTTCTCCGCCCATTAATTATGCCGGGCGTCCTTTCGGAAGGCTCGTTCCACGATTACATTCCGGAATCCTGGCGCCTAATGAATACAAACTACAGAAGACATGAAACTTGGGCAATGGCGCGTTCATATCTCGAATATTTTAATGTTGGAAATGCAACATGGGGGGCAATCGCTGGAGTAGTGCGCGACCCCGAAAAAAATGTTACCTATTATTATATTCCTTCAAGTAACGATCAGAAAAAACCGGTCAATCAAATTAAAGTTACTTTAATGCCCGACAGCATTGTGTTTATCGGTGATGACAAAAACAATGGTTTCTTTTTATTCGACAGCCTTGCCCCGGGGCAGTATAATGTTTTCTACCAGGCTGAAGATTTTTCTTACGACTCATCAACCGTTACTGTTTTACCTCACCAAACCGTATTTGCCGACAAATATTTAATCGAAGCGCCCAATTATGATCCTCCTGTGGTAACAAATAGTTCGCCTGCAAATAACGCCTCGGGCATCAGCCGCTTAGCAAATATTATTGTTGAGTTTGATATCAGGATGAACACTTCCGCAACGCAGGCAGCATTTTCTATTTCGCCATCTTTAAGCGGCGCCTTCATTTGGGAGAGCAACAATAAACGGATGATCTTTAATCCTTCGGCATTGCTTGATACCGGAACTCAATATACGGTTACTATCGATACAAACGCAGTAACGCATTTCGGAACTAAAATGTTGGATAATTTTTCTTTCTCATTTACAACACGAAGCAAATTAAATTTGTTTGCTTTATATCCCGACAGCGGCGCCGTTGAAGTAAGTACAACCGTTCAGCTTCGGGCAGAATTTGATGCCGCCATTGATCCCTATTCTCTTATAGGAAATATTATGCTGAAAGATATTGACGGCAACAACATCAGTGTAGCGCCCGATGTTACGGGATATCCTTACGGCAAAATAATTTTTGAACCGCAGCAGCCGCTTGATAAGAACAAATCGTATGTTCTTACGCTTAAAGAAGGCATTAAGGACATGGAAAATATCACGCTCGGGTATACTTTAGAAATTCCTTTTACAACAACAGCGGAAACATACGTAAGCGGAAATGTGTTCGATACATTCGAAGAAATTGGCGGCTGGAACGATCCGGAATTCAGCGGAAGTACAACCGGCACAGTTCCGGATGTTACTACTTTTTCTATTGTTTCCACAAGAAAAGTTAACGGAAGTAAATCGGGCAGATTGATTTACGAATTTGCAAATGAAACCGGCGGAGTATGCCGTGTTTATAACTCCACCAAACCGAACGTAGGCAGCAACCCCTCTTCCGAAGTTGGTATGTGGGTCTTCGGGGATTTTAGCCGCAATATGCTCGAATACTGGTTTTACTACAGCGGCACAACGAATGTTATTGTAACGATTGATACGCTCGATTGGACGGGCTGGCGTTTAATAAAAATTCCTCTTTCTGTGGTAACCGGCTCGGGAGATAAATTATTTCACAGTGTTGTGGTAAGGCAAACATCCGGCACAAAAAAAGGCACGCTCTATTTTGATGATGCACAGTCGGATATAATAACAGATGCAGAAGAACTTCCTGCGCCTAATACATTTACGTTGCAGCAGAATTATCCCAACCCGTTTAATCCTGCAACAATGATTGTTTATTCTGTTCCCGAAAGAGTAAACGTAATAATAAAAGTGTACGATGTTCTCGGCAAAGAAGTAGCGCATCTTGTTGATGAAGAAAAGGAAAGCGGAGTATACCGGGTGGCTTTTAATTCGAGCAGCTACAATCTTTCGAGCGGAATATATTTTTACCAAATAAATGCAGGGACAAATAGAGCCGTTCGTAAAATGATGCTTCTTAAGTAATATTCTTATTACTACATATATAATTTATAACAGCACCGTTAACAGCGGTGCTGTTTTAATGTTTCATTAATTCTCTTGAATTTCAATAACTTATCACGAAAATCAATCGATTAAATTTAGAAAATCTAATCCTAAACTTACTCGCGAACCGACTCTCCTTTGCACTTCCTCAACTACCCCAATGATTTCCACGACTCCCCTCTGGGTTTCCAAGGCTACTCCAATAATTTTCCCGCCTCTCCATAGAACCTCTCTGTTTCTCACCAATACTGCATGCACTCATGCGCCGCCACATGCATCTATGCCTTCATCATACATCCAAACCCCCGTCTGTGCACATCTACTCTATCAGTGTTATCTGCGTGCAAAAAAACACATGCATCCATGCCGCATCATGCATCCATACCCAAGTACAAGGAATCGATAACCCGTTTTAATTTATTTGTAACTTCGGACGATATTTCGCCGAGTGCGTTGTTCTGCACTGCCTGCATTGAGGCAACCGGATCAACAGCGGAGACTTAAATTTTGTTTTCGACTTGTTCAATTACCGTGACATTACATGGAAGCATTATGCCAATTTTGTCTTCTGCCTGCAGCGCTTTGTATACAAAGTGAGGATTACATGCACCGAGAATTTTGTACTTCTTAAAATTTACATCAAGTTTGTTCTTCAATGTTTCTTTTATATCTATCTCGGTAAGCAAGCCGAAACCTTCATTCTTTAATGCAGCGGTTATCTTAACAATTACATCATCAAAATTTTCGCTTACAATTTTAGAAAAACAACAACTCACTTTTACTTCATAATCTTTTTAAAATGAGATGAAGAATAGAGAAAAAAGATTTCACTAATTCTTATTGCCGAATGAATAACAGATTCATATCACAAAACATCAACCCGAAAAAAAACTATAAGAAGTACTATTTTTAAATAAATTATAGTAATGTTACATATATTAAAAACCTGTTTTGCTTAACTTAGTTTATGTTTCCTCTTTACAATTAAGAGAAAAATTATGCAAAGAACTATTGTCTTATTTATCATACTGCTTAATGCAATTTCGTTTTATCCTCAAAATAATTTTGTGCGATCTTTGAATATTAAAGACGGGCTTTCTCAAAATTTTATTTTTACTTTGCTACAGGACTCAAAAGGATATATCTGGATAGGCACACAGGATGGATTAAACAGGTTTGACGGATATAATTTTATAAACTTCAAGAATGATGTTAGAAATATTAATTCACTAAACGGCAACGTTGTAAAAAGTTTATACGAACACAAAAATATTTTATGGATCGGTACAGGTAATGGTGTAAGCAGATATAATCTTGAAACCGGGATGTTTGAAAATAATAAACTGCCTGTTGAGATGGTCAATTCTTTGAGACACAAACACGTCACTTCATTATTGTGTTTAAATGATACTTTATGGATCGGAACACGTTCCGGAATTTATCAACTGAACCTTATTACGAATAAATTTTATAAGGCACATGAATTATACGAGTCACTGCAACTACCGGGCAAATATATATTACAGTTGTTTGAAGACAGCCACAGTAACATCTGGATCGGTACAAACGGCGATGGCTGTTATGTGTTCAACCGTAACAATAATGAGTTAAAAAAATTAAAGATAAATGAAAACGGGAATGCAAGTATTTTTTCATTTGCCGAAACCGAAGATAAAGAAATACTGATCGGCACTTCCACAAAAGGAATTTTTATTTACAGAGATGACAGGCAGGATCTAATTCATCTCGATCCTGCTGAATTAAATTATCACCCTTATGTTTATCAAATTATTAAATTGAATGGTAGCGAGTTTATACTTACAACATCGGGGGGAGTTTATAAATATTTTTCAAAGCAAAAAAAGTTTACTAAAGTTTGGGAAAAAAATGATAGAGGTATTCCTCGGGCTATATTAGTCGATCGTTCGGGACTGCTGTGGATAGGCACAGAAGGAAGAGGAATATTTCAGCAGGCTGTTTATCCTAAAAAATTTAATACATACAATACAACAACCGAACCCACACTTACATTTTCGAGTGTGCGCTGTTTTTTAATAGATAATAAAAACAGGTTTTGGACTGGCGGACATACATCCGTAAACATTGCTGATTACAAAGAAGGAGTTATTTCAAATTTTAAAAAAATAAAGGTTCTTGACGGGTTAAACATTTATTCGATACTTCAAGATCCTGTTGAGGAAGATCTATTCTGGATAGGGACAGAAGGAACCGGGTTATTATTGTACAACGAAAAAAAAGGAAGTGTTAGTAGACCCCTTAATAAATATTTTGATGAAAAAATACTTACCACATTTCATGAAGTGTATTCTATCATTAAAAGCAGGACTGGCAAAATATATTTCGGCACAGATAAAAGCCTGGTTGAGTACGACACCGATGATAAAACCGTAAAAGAAATTATGCATAATAAAAACGATGCCGCATCAATTATAGATAGAAAATATAAATCGCTCTTTGAAGATATAGAGGGAAACATCTGGATTGGAAGCGACCGGGACGGTTTTTCAATTTTACATACACACACAGGCGGAATAACATCATTCCATGCAGATGAAAAAATAAACTCACTAAGTTCAAACAGGATAAATTGTTTTTGTCAAGATAATAAAGGCACAATGTGGATAGGTACCGAAAATGGTTTGAACAAATTTAACCGGCACTCGAATACTTTTGAAACATTCAATATTAAAAATGGGTTTGCCAACGATTATATTTACGGAATACTTGCGGATGATAAAAATAATCTCTGGCTGAGTACTAATAAGGGTATAATAAAGTTTAATTCAGACACAGAAGAAGCAGTTAACTTTAGCGTTGATTGCGGACTTCAATCGGATGAGTTTAACACGTGTGCATATTATAAAAGTCCCGCCGGTGAATTATTCTTCGGCGGCATCGAAGGCTATACATCTTTTTACCCGGACGATATTATAACAAACGATTTCAGACCTGATGTTATAATTGCCGGTTTCAAAAAAAACAATGAAGAGTATTCAACCGGCAAAAATATTTCTTACTTGCAGGAAGTTGAATTAACGCAGGCGGATGTGTTTTTTTCGTTTGAGTTTTTTTCTACAGATTATCTACATCCGCAAAGAACACAATACAAGTACATGCTGCATGGTTTTAATGACAACTGGATACATGCTGATGCATCAACAAGAACAGCATCATTTACAAATATAGATCCGGGCAGTTATACTTTAAGAATAACCGCTGCTAACAGCGACGGCAGATGGTCGGATAAAGAAACTGTATTAAAAATTATTATACATCCGGCGTATTATAATACCTGGTGGTTCAGAATAATTTCCGCCGGTATGGTTATTCTTGTAGTGGTGCTGATATTCCGCTCACGAATTAACCGGTTAAAAGAGGAAAAAGAAATACAGCGTGATCTTACAAATCAATTAATCAATTCGCACGAAGAAGAAAGGAAAATAATTTCATCCGAACTGCATGACGATCTCGGACAAAATTTACTTGTTGTAAAAAACAAACTCTTACTCTGCCGCCGAGATAAAAATTATGAAGAGCAGGTAAACGGCGTTATGGAAATTCTCGATACATCCATCCGGAATGTTAGTAATATTTCTCATTTGCTTCATCCATCTGAACTTGAAGCGCTCGGGTTAACTCAAGCAATTGAATCTATGGTATACAGGATTGAATCTGCAACTAATTTGATAATTGAGAACAATCTTGATTCACTCGATGAATATTTTTCTGAAGAGGAAAAGATCAACGTTTTTAGAATTATGCAGGAAGCGTTGAACAATGTAATTAAACATGCGGAAGCATCATCCGTAAAACTAGAAAGTATTATTGAGCAAAAGTATCTTGTATTAAAGATAAAAGATAACGGGCAAGGTTTTGATAATTCGAATAAAAATATAAAACGGGAACGTCCGCATCTTGGAATAAAAGGAATGACAGAAAGAGCATGGATGTTAAATGCGGAGATGAAGATTTTCTCCGAAATAAATAAAGGAACCACCATCATAATTAAATTAAAAAAAAGAAGCCGGAAGTATGCAGCAAAATAAAACAACAATTTTAATTGCAGACGATCACCCGCTGTTTAGAACAGGCGTTAAACAAGCATTAACATCTTTAAATTACTTGGAGTTCTACGAAGCTGAAAATGGAATTGATGCTATCGGTATTATACGCGGGATAAAACCGGATGTTGCAGTTATCGATCTGCGGATGCCGGGTAAAACAGGGCTGGAAATTTTATCGGAGTTATGTGAGGAACCCGAACCGACCAAAATATTACTTTTAACAATGCACGAAAACATTACATATTTTTACCAGGCTGTTTCATCAGGCGCTAAAGGGTATCTTTTAAAAGAAACTGCGGTGGATGAATTAACCGAAGCAGTAGTTAAAGTTTTAAATGGTGAAACATACATCAGCAAAAGACTTTCAGAAATTATAAAGAAGGGGAAAAATGACAGGCATATAAACAAAGTATTATTAGAATCAATAAATTCATTGACAAGAACAGAACGAGCCGTAATGAACCTGATTGCAGAGTGGAAAACAAACTGCGAAATTGCTGAAGCATTATTTATAAGTGCAAGAACAGCGGGTAATCACCGTACTAACATCTCGGTAAAACTGAATCTTCATGGCAAACATGGTTTAATAAAATTTGCAATCGAAAATAAAGATCTTTTCTGAACATCAGGATTAACAATTACTTCTATTCAAATCCCAACTAACTTCTTTTTCAAAAAATGAGTTCTAAAACTCATTTATTCTTCAAACCAACTGAATAATTTTACAATAAAGAAACATGTGAACCCGATGCGAATTATGATTGTAGATGATAATGCTTTAATGAGAAAAGAAATCATTAACACAGTTGTGGAAAAAAATGATGTGGTAATGGAATGTGTTGACGGTGAAACTGCAGTAACAAACAGTGCGCAGTTTTGTCCCGACTGGATATTGATGGATATACGGATGGGGAAACTAAACGGATTGAGTGCAGCATCCGAAATAAAAAAACTACTGCCGCAGGTGCATGTGGCAATATTAACAAGCTATGATAATTTTCAGTACCGGCAAAAAGCAGAAGCCTGCGGTATTGAATTTTATTTTCTAAAAAACAATATGCTTGAAATAAGAAAACTGCTGAATGAGCGCACCCTGTATGATTAAAAATTCATACTTAAATAAGATTACAGTAAGTGTAAAAATTCAAAATTAATTTCTAATAACAAGGAGCTGTTATGTTCAAATATATTTTATGTACGTTTAAATTGAAGAATACGTTTCCGGCATGGAGATCAGTCAAACTATTCCTCATGGTTTTATTGATTGCGGTTTTTGCCGGGGGATGTAAAAAAAGTCCAACCGAACCCGACCCCGACCCTATAACAACAGAAAAAGGAGTTGAGAATCTTGGCTGTGGTTATGATGTATTTGAGAAATATGCGGATGTAACTATAGTAAAAGCACGTCTGCTCGATTTAAATAAACTTGCCGAAGCAAATCTTATTGAGAAAAAGACAATTGAAAAAAGTGTATTTACAACTTCATCGGGAACAACGGTTAGTGAGTATGCAACTAGTCTGCAGGTTCAGGCAGAGCTTACCGGGAGTTATATGTACTTTAGCGGCGCAGTGAGAGCAAGCTTTTCGCAAAACCGGTACAGCCAGCAGGAATATTCTTACGCAACCGTACACAGTATAATTCAAAAATTGTCTTTTCGTATACCGATTGATGTTTCTGTTTCTGAAATAAAAAACTATTTAACTGAAACAGCAAGTTCTAAATTAAATGATGTATCGGTCAGCCCGGCAACATTATTTCAAACATACGGCACACACTGTATGGTGGGGATAATAGTAGGCGGAAGATTAGATTATAATATATCTGCAAAAAGTTCCGATGTAACCGGCGGTAAATCTGTCGGCGCTTATGCTAACTATGGATTCAAATCTAAATTTTCATCAGCATCAATTTCAACCGAAACTATTTCCGAATCGCAGTGGGGTACATTCAGCAACAGCAAGGAAGAGCGGCTCGAAACCTACGGCGGTTTGAGTGAGTACGGACAGAACATAATAAACGACGGTGATTATAATAACTGGATACAAAGTATAAATGATAATCCGGTGTTCTGCGAGTTTGCATCCAATAATTCTTTATTGCCTATATGGGAATTATGCAATTCAGAAACAAGAAAAACCGAAATCAGAGATGCATATGCAACATGGGCAAACGATAAAAAAATTATTCAGACCACCACACCACATTCATGCATCATCGATCTGCAAGTAAAAACCTCCGGCAACTGGAGCAGTCTTGCCGATGTAATAAACGAAAACGGTTTGATATACTACAAACTTGGTATGGATTGCAACGCTGGTGCTGGCGGTGACTACATTGCAATATATTACGCACTCGGTTTGGATGACGGTTCAGCTTCAAAACTCCCGATCAACAGCATTAAGTTTCAAAATCATTCTGTCGGTGAAAGCATTCCTCAGGGTTATGTAAAAGCCTCCGATATAGATTTGAACAAAGGTGCTGGCGGCGATTATATTTATCTCTGTTTCAAACGCGATACCGCTGATCCTATAAGAGGACTCAAACTGCATGATGAAGACAACGGAAGCGATATTTTTTCTAAGGATGTAAAAACCGGAGCAGTTTTTTATGATATAATGAGACAAAGTAATAACAATATAAAACAGGATTTAAATCAGGGTGCCGGCGGTCATTATATTTTTATGAGTTATAGTACCGATTATATCGATTGAAAAAAAAGAAAAACCAAGAAATGTAATTTTAAGACAGTTAAAGGTTTTGTAAATAATTATTAAGGAGATTGTGATGAAAAAAATTCTATTAATTAATTTTTTGTTATTTATAACTTATTTATTAAATGCACAAACCGCAACTGCCCCCGCAGGAACCGGAACAGTCGACAATCCTTATCTAATCGCTTCTCTCGAAAATCTTTACTGGATAGCTGATCAGGTTAATAATGTACATAATTTATTTTCCGGAAAATATTTTCAACAGATAAATGATATTGATGCATCACCGACAAGCGAATGGTTTGACAATGGTTCCGGCGGATTTTATGGTTGGCTCCCTATTGGAAATGCGGATTATATGTTCAGGGGGAAATACAACGGGGATGGTTTTAAAATGGACGGACTATATAGCCACCGACCCGAAAACAGATACATAGGACTATTTGGATTCATATATTCCGCAACCATAAACGACCTCGGAATAACAAATGTAGATATTAGAGGAAAAGGTACAACCGGAGCATTAGTCGGTTATTCATGGGCTTCAAACACAATTACCAATTGTTATTCAACCGGGTCTATTGTCGGTGGAAGTGAGCAAGTCTTTGGCGGATTAATAGGATTAAATTCCGACAGCGAAATAAAGCGGTGTTATTCGGCGGTAACAATCTCGGCTTCAACCAAATATGCCGGAGGATTAATCGGGAAAAATATGCAAGGAAAAGTTAGTAATTGCTACGCAACCGGTTCTGTTTCCGGAATAAGTATAGTTTTTGTGGCGGATTGGTCGGATACAATAGCAACCTCGGATCTGATATAATCAACTGTTATTCAACAGGAGCTGTTTCAAGTGGTAGTGAATTTAATGTCGGAGGATTAGTTGGTGAAACTGCGAATGAGGCAACAGTAGCCAACTCTTTCTGGGATACTCAAACATCTAACCAAAATACGAGTTCTGGCGGCACAGGAAAAACCACTTCAGATATGAAAGATGTAGCAACATTTACAAATACTTCTACAAGCGCCGGTTTAACAAATGCATGGGATTTTGTTTCAAATCCAAATAATGATGTTGGTAATAACGACTATTGGGATATTAGGAGCCCGTATAACAATGGATATCCCTTCTTAAGCTGGCAGAGTTTTGCTGCATCCGTTACAACTCAATCTGTTACAAGCATAACCACCTCTACCGCTACTGGTAATGGTAATGTTACTGCTCTTGGTTATCCAAATCCCACACAGCATGGAGTTTGCTGGAATACCGGCGGTTCTCCAACAATAGCAGATACTAAAACTGAAGACGGAGCTGTTTCTACTACCGGTGCATTTACAGCTACTATTACCGGGCTATCGCAGAATACTAAATACTACGTTCGGGCTTACGCTACAAATAGCGCCGGCACCGCTTATGGCGAAGAACTAAACTTTACCACATTTGGCGTTCCTCTTTTAACAACCAATGAAATTGAAGGTGTAAATGTTACTTCGGCAATCTGCGGCGGGAACATAACCGAAGATAATGGATATGAAGTTACTGCACGCGGTGTATGCTGGAGTACAACCCCCAATCCAACAATTGCGAATGCACATACAAATGATGGAAGCGGAATAGGAGCATTTGAAAGCAACATAACAGGTTTAAGCAAAAATACCCGCTACTATGCGCGTGCTTATGCTACAAACTCTGCCGGTACTGCTTATGGTGAAGAAAAGAATTTTATAACTCCGAACCAACTTTATAACATGCTCGATTTTGATGGTGCTGATGATTATACGACCACACCCATTACACTTCCCGACGTAGGAACAATTGAGTTTTGGTTTTATGCTGATGATATTACTACGGGATATTTATGGACGACTACCGCAAACCATTGGTATACTCAACTTGCGAGTGGAAAACTTTATGCATGGATTAGTGGTGAAACGGGAGGTGAAGCATTAATTAAATCTTTGAGTGCAAATACCTGGTATCATTACGCAATTACATGGCTTAAAGCTGGTAACACGGTAACAGTTCAATTATACATCAATGGAACTTTTGTTGGTGTTACTGCTCCCGATCCATTTACATGGGGTGAGCCGGGTAGTGTTTTAACTTTAGGGAAAAAAGGCGCATCAATTTTTAACGGTAAGATTGATGAATTCAGAATATGGAATACAGTCAGAACAGAAACTCAAATACTTGATAATATGCACAAATTCATTTCGCCTGCATCTGAAAATCTTATGTGCAATTATAACTTTGATAATAGTTCAGGCAGCAGTATTTCAGACGGAACATCCGGCGGTTACAATGGAACTTTAAATAATATGTTAAATACAAACTGGCTAACGTCAACGGCGCCAATTGGAGTTTATGGTACGTATGTTAGAAACACAACTCAAACCTCGACAGGGCAAACCGGCAAAACAATTTCCGCCACAATTACCTCAGGCGGAGATAATACAAATTGCCTGGGTATATATACTTATGGTGACGGCGATGCATCAATAGATTATGAAACATTCCCTGATGGAATTACACAAAGAACAAATTTTATTTGGGGAGCGAGGGAATTTGGAAGCTGCACATCTAATTTAGTTTTTGATTATTCCGGTATTGCCGGGACGTCATTAAACGAATCAAATTTGAAACTTATGGAACGTAATGATGCTTTAAGTCCATGGACTGATGTAACACTTTCCGCTTCTCAAAACCCAACCGCGCATACATTCACACTTACCGGTATTACCGATTACTCCGAATTTTCAATTGGCGACGGTGGAACAAATCCGCTTCCGGTTGAACTGAGCTCTTTTACAGCAAATATAGCCAATGGAAAAGTAATTCTTGACTGGCAAACCGCAACGGAAGTAAATAATTACGGATTTGAAATTCAGCGGTCAGCGGTCAGCAGTCAGCTTTCAGAATGGGAAACAATTGGTTTTGTGAATGGACACGGAAATTCAAATTCACCGAAGGATTATTCGTTTACAGACCAAAGTGCAGCGGTAGCTGAGCGAAGTCGAAGCTACAGATTAAAACAAATCGATAACGATGGTCAATTTTCTTACAGTGATGAAGTTGAAGTTGAGTTGCAAAATATCCCTACTGAATATGCATTATATCAAAATTACCCGAATCCATTTAATCCAAGCACGGTGATCAGTTATCAGTTACCTAATGCCGGAAATGTTTCATTGAAAGTATTTGATGTTCTTGGAAGAGAAGTTGCGACACTTGTAAACGAAGTACAGCAAGCAGGCGAATACAACGTACAACTATCAGCCGAAAACTATCATCTTTCAAGCGGAGTTTACATATATAGAATTAACGCCGGAAAATTCAGTGAAGAAAAAAAGCTGTTATTGTTGAAATAATCTCTTTTGACGAAAATTAATTCATGAATTTATAAAATTTCATTTGATAAGTAAAAAATTATGAAAATGATAAATTTATTTTTCACAGTATTGTTAATAACACTCTTCTTTTCAGGAAAGAGTCTTTGTCAGACTTATTACATTGAGCAGTCTATTAGTGATAAGGGTTATCAAGCCCACGAACTTGGACAAACATTCACAACTCAGCAATCAGGCGCAATATTGAGTATTTCGGTTATTTCCCAACAAAGAGTGGAGGATGTAAAATTAGAAATATTTGAAGGTGGTTTTCCTTGTGGACCGGGTATTTACCAGCGTCAGGTTACCCTTGGATGGAGCAGCCTTGATTGGAACAAATTAGACCTGGAATACCCTGTTTATGTTAAAAGTAATACGCTTTATTCATTTTTATTGACAGCCCCCGGGCTTTTGACACTTCGTTGGGTAGACGCTAATAATTATGATGGCGGTGGGCTTGTAAACCAGAGGTGTGATAATGGTTCTAATTGGGTGGATTTGGCTTTTAAGATTGAAATCGATGAAAGCCAGCCGCCTGCGAATATTTCAATCAAGCAAGGAAGCACCAATTTAGCAGATGGCTCAACTTATGGTTTTGGCGGAATTAAAATGGGTTCGTACATAGACAGGGAATTTACAATATTAAACGGTGGGAATGGCAAGCTTAAGCTAACTACACCTATCTCGTTTGAATCAGGATCGGATCCGGAATTTTCCATAATTTCTCAGCCCGCTTCTGAAGTCGAACCGGAATACGGAGCATCAACTTCATTTACAATTAGATTTTCTCCAACAACAACTGATTCAAAATCTGCTTCGCTTTCGATTGTTAATAATGTTGCCGATAAGAATCCATATAATATTACATTTACAGGTTCAGGGGGTTACCCGGAAATAAATATCAAACAGGATGTTACGGATATTGCAGATGGAGGTTACTACAATTATGGAAATACAGATACACAAACCAACGATGATGTAATATTTACAATAGAAAATACCGGTACAGCGCTGCTTATTCTTAACACCCCTCTATCAATAACAGGCGCAAATACCGATCAGTTCAGCATAACAAATCAACCTTCTTCAGAAATCAGCGCCGGCGGCAGCGCAACATTTACGGTCAGATTTTCTCCAACAACTTTAGGCAGTAAAACAGCGGCAATTGATATTTCAAATAACGACGACGATGCAAGCCCCTACAGCTTAACGCTGAATGGTACCGGTGTGGATGTAGAAATGAATCTTAAACAATTATCAACAAATATTTCAGACGGCGATACTTATAGCTTTACCAATACGAATATCGGCAGTAACACAGATATAACTTTCACAATTCAAAATACGGGAAATGCTGCTCGCAGCTTGACGATTACAACACCGCTTTCAATAACCGGAACAAATTCAGATCAGTTCAGTATCTTTTCACAACCGGCATCTTCAGTAGCATCGGGAAGCAGCACAACGTTTACGGTTCGGTTTGCTCCAACTTCTGAAGGGAGTAAATCGGCATCAATTGAAATCGGGAATAACGACTCGGACGAAAACCCCTATAACCTAAATATAAGCGGAGCAGCAATCGGCTATCCCGAAATGGATGTTCTTGGTAATGATCTTTCAATAAGCGATGGCGCTAATTCACCCAACACAGGCGATGGTACTAATTTTGGGACTGCTGTACTGTCGGGTGAAACTTCTGTTCATACATTTACAATAAAAAACACAGGTAACGGGACGCTTCATTTAAATGGAAGTCCACGAGTTTCCATTTCGGGTGATGGCGCATCAGATTTTTCCGTTACTACGCTTCCATCTGCCACAGTGGGACCAAACAATGCAACGACAACTTTTCAAATCACTTTTGATCCCTCTGCAAATGGTGCGAGGAATGCTGAGATAAGTATAGATAACGATGATTCAAATGAAAATCCCTATAACTTTTCTATTAGCGGGATAGGAGATAATCAAATTGCCCCATACGTAACAAGTTATTCGCCGGAAAATATCGGGACTTCCTATATGCGCCAGAATTTGGTTCTTCAGTTTAACGAGGAAGTTACTGCCGTTGGTGGGAAAAATATAAACATCTATGACGCAATGAATAATTTGTTTGAACAAATTCCTGCCGATGATTCACGGGTTACTATCAGTGGTAATCAAGTTACAATAAATCCCAACGGCTCATTTGTTCTTGGAACGGAATATAATGTTCAGATTGATGCAGGCGCTTTTAATGATATAGTCGGCGATACTTACGATGGGATACAAAACAGCTCTACATGGAGCTTCACCGCCGCCGCTGCCGATCCTCCCGGCAGATGTTTTAACTTTGACGGAAATGATGATTATGCAACATTACCATGTACTATGCCGGATAACGGAACAGTGGAATTTTGGTTCTACCTTGATGATACAAACACTACACATACCTTCTGGAACTCTAACGATAGTTTTTGGTATATGAGTTATGTTGCCAATGATGCTCTTTGGTGTAAAATTAGTAACGGTGTATTGAAATATTCTCCCATTTATGCAGGTAAATGGTATCATGCGGCAGTTACCTGGCAAAAAATCCCGTTTTTAGGTCTAACGTATTCCTTGCATATCAATGGGTCATTTATAACTTCTACAAGTAATGAAACCTGGATTAATCCCAATTCAACCATTTACATAGGGAAGATGGTATCAGATGTTTATCCTTTGAAAGGGAAAATAGAAGAATTCAGAATCTGGAATAAGGCAAGAACAATTACGGAAATTCAAAATGACATGTTTAAGATTCTTGCCGGATCAGAGTCCAACCTTTTGGTTTATTATAAATTTGACGATATGTACGGAACAGAATTATATGATGAAAGTGGGCAATTAAACAACGGCACTTTGTTTAATTCCTCGGATGATAGTTGGATTACATCAACATCTCCAGTTGGAACTTACGGAAAATCTGTTAGAACCGTCGCTGCTACAACTGCCGGCGCTGCGGGAAAAACAATTTCTGCTCAAATAACATCAACTGCCGATAACACAAATTATCTTGGTATATACAATACCGGTAACGGCGATGGAAAAGTAACGAGCGACGATTTCGGCGCCAGCGGCGCAACACAACGAAGTAATATTATCTGGGGAGTAGAAGAATATGGTAGTTGTACGGCAAATTTAACTTTTAACTATTCAAACATCACCGGATACTCATCAAATGAATCAGCGTTAAAATTATTAAAAAGAAATGATGCAGAAAGTGCATGGACGGATGTTACCGGTTCCGCTATACCAAATACAGGCAATCACACATTCACGATGTCGGGATTAACATCATTCAGCGAATTTTCAATTGGTGATGGTGGTGAAAATCCTTTACCGGTTGAGTTAAATACTTTCTCGGCAAACGTAAACGATAACTCGGTAACTCTGAAATGGCAAACACAAACTGAAGTTGATAATTACGGGTTTGAGATAGAAAGAAAAGTCAGCAGTACACAGTCTTCAGTCGGCAGTCAATCGCAAAATACGTGGGAGAAAATTGGATTTATTCAAGGACACGGGAATTCAAATTCGCTGAAAGAATATTCTTTTGTTGACAACACTGTTCTTAGCGGAAAATATCTTTATCGCTTAAGACAAATTGATAATGACGGAAACTTTAAGTACTCAAGTATAGTGGAAGTAACATCTTTACCAACCAAGTATTCGTTAGGGCAGAATTATCCTAACCCGTTTAATCCGAGTACAATAATAAAATTTGGATTACCTGAAGCATCATTTGTAACTCTTAAAGTATACAATATGCTAGGTCAGGAAATAAAAACTTTAGTTAGCGGATATAACGAAGCTGGCAATTACAACATTAAATGGAATGGTGATAATAATTTCGGAAACCCGGTACCAAATGGGACATATATTTACAGGATTATTTCAAATAATTATGTAAAATCTATGAAAATGATTTTATTAAAATGAGTGCCAAGCGAAGCTTGGACTATTCTAATTGGGTGAGGCAGGAATTTTGCAAACCTGCCAAGTCCCCCTGGCTTTAACTAAAAGTATAGGGCTCTTCTAAAAATCCATTATCGTTAGCTAACGGATTACTACGGGTATATGCTGCCAAACCGGATTTTCGAAGAGAGCCAATTAAAGTTTTTAGAGATGCACTAAAGGTTCTCACCAATAAAAACTCATTCCTTAGACAGAACATCCTAATGAAAATGCAAGTGTCCGGGTTAAGTCGCTTTTCGGCTTAGTCCATCCATAGACCCCGTTTCTTTACGGGGACACTGAATTATACCTCAGCTTCGTTCGGTATGAATCCTTGTAACGTTATATTGCGGTTAATTAATTATTATTTAATAATTTGAAATGATGTAACATCAATCTCATTATCTTTATAGCGTAATTTTATACTATCATCCCCAAAAGCAATAAATATATCAATAGTATTTCTGCTAAATGCATCAGCGTCAGTTATACATTTTTTTATTTCTGACAACGGAATTAAAAGAATCCCTCCTCTTGGCATCAATAAGGAACCATTTTCATCTTCAAGTGCTTTTTTAAAAACATCACGAAAAGTAACTTGCCAGCCTTTTGCCTTTTTGCTTCCAGGACGAATAAAAACTCTTTCTCCATTTATTAATCCTTCATAAGATTTCAAATCATCAATTGTGTAATCATACTTAACAAGAATCTTTTTGAGCTCATCTTGCATAATTTCTTCTTGTTTTTTTTCTTCAAGTAATTTTGTTATAATGTTTTTTTTTAGAAGAAAAAAATTTAATTCTTCTATTAGTGAATCTGATATTACTTTCTGAAGTGGATTAAGAAAAAGTTTCTCTCCTTGCGCAACAACTTTATATTTGTTTGTTTTTAGTAATCTTATTAAATATTCTTCAATAGTATGTCTAATAGCATTATCATTAAAATCTGATTGCGTAGCCGATCTACCATCATTAATAATTAAAACCTTCTCCCAATTCTTTATCTTTTCCTCAGGTGAAAGGTTGTGAGTTTTTAAGCGATTATATAAATTTTTTGCTTCTCCAACATAAACAGTATTATTTCTGGATTCAAAAAGTATATAGATGCCCGGATATTCAATACTGCCAATCTCTTGATTAAATTTTTCTAACGCTTTAGTAGAACGGGAAAATTCCCAAGAACGAATTTGTGCTGTAGTTCTATCTCGAATAATTTTTTCTCCATTAGGTGGATATTCAGAATAACCAATATTTTTTTCTTCCATTTTATTTCCGTAATGTGATTATAGTTTCCCTAAGTTTATAGCTTCTAATTTGCCCAGAGCGTCTATTTCTTGCTTTTTCTATTTTTTCAATAGATAATCCTAAGTCTTTTCCGATTTGAGCAATTAAAAGGTCAGTAGGGACATAAACATCGGCAATTAAACTATCACCAACTACGAGAATGAACCTACCATCATTTTTGATTTTGGGTATGACCATTTTGAATACTTTGTACATATCATCAAAATACTTGTGAACAATAAAAGGCATATCTAGCCGTCTGTACTTTCCACGTCTTAAAATATTCCCTTGAATGTTTCTTTTAATATCGTCAATCCAGTCATTAGTATAGATTGGGCGAAAGTTTCTGATTAATCCTTTGGAAACATTATCACAAACAACCATTTCATCCTTTACTTTTTTCAATTCAGTTTGATTCTTTGCAAAGTTTAACCATCCCATTTCAATTTTGTAATTTATGACATAATCAAGACCATTCATATAAGGTAGGGAAGTAATTATTAAATCAAACTTATTGGAATGATCATACTCCATTGAGTTTGATAAGAATACTTTGCTTTGTGTAGAAATGAAATCGCTAAATTCATTCTGTATGATTTTCAAATCTTCAATGATTTGATGAACTTTCTGATTCATCAAAACAAAAGGAGCGTGAGAATCAACCTTTTTATTTTTTGAATAACCGAGGCAAGGACTTCGCTTTAATTTACTAACATCAACTAGAATTGAAGAAAAAGCAAGATTAAGTAAGTCAATAATTTTTTGATTTGTTTTTGAGGATAGGTTATCAATTCCACCTTTTAACACTTCCAAATTTGATAGAACTTCTTTTGAAAATTGTTTTTCGGATTTTAAGAATCTTGGTGCTTTAGTAGGCTGAGATAAATCTAATTTATTAAAAATTTTTAATAATTCTTTTGGTGAAACATCCCAAGAGTTTAATTTTGTCTCTGCTATGAATTTTAATAAAGGATTAAGTTCAGTTCCAAATGATTTGTAACCGTTTAGTTTAGATTGAACTTGTACAGTTCCACAACCAGTGAATGGATCTAAAACCGTAGGATTCTTATAATTATTTTTGTACTGGTCAAAAATAGATTGGACAAATGAAGCTGAAAAACCTTGTACGTACGGGGCCCAACGATGAATTGCTTCATTAACATTCGGACTAAACTGAATTGGTTGTTTCTTATTTAATATATCTATTCCTAGATGCTTCAAATATGGTTCAGAATCAATATCACAATGCCCTAACTGTTTCGGGGAGTTAATGATATTTATTTGACGGGCTGTATATTCTTTCGCTACTATCGGAAACATATTTTCTTGTTGCATAAAATCCTACAGTTTTGCCTAAAATATAATGAATCGTTTAATGAATTTCTTAGCAATATAACTATTTAGTATTTTATCTGTAAATGAGCAAAAAAGAGAAAGATGAGCGTTGTAAAATCTAACTGCTCATTTGCAGATAAAATAGTGTTGTCCCGAAATAATATCTTTTTTTACCATAACAGCGTTAATTGCTTTTTTATATTCTAAAGAATAAACCTCTTTATAAAATTAGTATAGGCTTCCTCCGTGTGCGGACTGTAGCGCCCGGCTCTCATTTCGTTTCTAACTCTGTCTAATCCGTTATCCGTTAGCTAACGGAAACGGACTGTGTGATTGTTTTTGTCACTCATCTCCATGTTCTCTAAAAGTTACTTGCTAAAATGTATTTATTTATTTTACCAATGGCAAGAAATATCCGTTAGCTAACGGATTCCCGAGCGCTATTTTTTTCTCTCACAATCTTCAATACTTAAATCAAATAGCCGTACACTGAAACCCTTCATCCTAACCCGGACAAGCCTCCGCGGGGCGGAACAAGCAGAAACAAAAAGGAAATAATTCGTAAGCTAATGGATTGTACATTCTTCATTGTACATTGATTACTGGTATTCGTCCCAGCTTTTTACGGTTAAACTTTTCACATTATATTTTTGAATTGCCCGGACGAATCGTTTCACTACCTGTATGTTTGTAAACAAAGGAATATTTAAATCAACTGCTTTGCGGCGAATAATATAATCGCTGTCTAATTCAACCTTCTCTGCCGACTTCGGAATATTGATAACCATATCGATCTTTTTTTCTGAAAGGTAAGTAAGTATTCCCGGTTCCATATCATCAAAAGGACGGTACAGAACTTCTACCTCAATATTATTTTTCTTATAAAAATCCGCAGTCCCCTTTGTGCCGTAAAATTTCAATCTCATTTTTTTTAAGATGTTTAATTCTTCAATTAACTCAGCCTTGTTCTTTAATGTTCCTGTTGATAAGAGAACGCCTTTTTCCGGCAGCTTTGCACCGGTTGAAAAAACACTTTTTAAAAACGCTTCTTCAAAATCATCGCCAAGACAGGCAACCTCGCCGGTTGATGACATTTCCACGCCAGTAATCGGGTCTGACCCTTTTAACCTTGTAAAAGAAAACTGAGAAGCCTTTACGCCCACGTAGTCAAGGTCGAATGAAGATTTATCTATCTTTGCAACTTTCTCGCCAAGTATAAGCTTTGTTGCAATTTCTATAAAATTTATCTTCAATGTTTTTGATACAAAAGGAAAGCTGCGCGATGCTCTAAGATTACATTCAATTACTTTTACATCGTTATCTTTTGCAATAAACTGAATATTGAAAGGACCTGTTATTTGAAGCGCCTGAGCAATTTGTTTTGTAATAAGTTTTACGCGGCGCATAGTTTCAAGGTACGTACGCTGCGGCGGAAGCACAATTGTTGCATCGCCCGAATGAACGCCTGCATTTTCGACATGCTCTGCTATTGCGTAACAGAAAAGTTCGCCGTTATCGGCAACCGCATCAACTTCTATTTCTTTGGCGTCAGTTATAAATTTACTTATAACCACGGGATGGTCAAGATTAAGTTCGGTCGCTTTCTTTAAGTATTCCTCAAGTTCATCCTCCGAGAGCACTATGCTCATTGCCGCTCCGCTTAATACATAACTTGGGCGCAAAAGAACCGGGTAACCGACAACGGAAGAAAATCTTTTCGCCTCAAGCAGAGTTGTTACTTCATTCCAATCAGGCTGGTCAATTTCAAGTTTGTCAAGTATTGCCGAAAACTTATGCCGGCTTTCTGCATTATCAATTTGTTCGGGCGAAGTGCCGAGTATTTTAATTTTAGCTTCATGCAATTTCATACAAAGATTATTAGGAACCTGCCCGCCCATTGAGACAATAACACCTTCGGGATTTTCCTTATCGCAAATATCAAGCACACGTTCGAGGGTCAATTCCTCAAAATAAAGTTTATCGCAAATATCATAATCCGTGCTCACTGTCTCGGGATTGCAATTAATCATAATAGATTTATAGCCAGCTTTATTTACGCCGTTAACTGCATTAACACAGCACCAATCAAATTCAACCGACGAGCCGATGCGGTATGCGCCGCTTCCGAGAACAATTATCTGCCCTTTTTCACCGGACTGAATATCATTTTCTTCTCCGTGATAAGTTAAGTACAAGTAATTTGTTTGAGCCGGAAATTCTGCCGCAAGAGTATCGATTTGTTTTATAACAGGAATAATGTTTAATGATTTTCTATAACTCCTCACTTCCATTTCTGTGCTGCCGGTTAGTAAAGCTATTTGATGATCCGAAAATCCTTTCTGCTTTGTTTCTTTAAGAAAGTTAAATTGTACTTCATTTAATTTATTCCCTTTTAGTTTCGCTTCGGCATCGACTATATTTTTCATCTTGTATAAAAACCATTTAGAGATTTTTGTTAACTGATGAATTTTATCTACCGAATAACCAAGCTGCAGTGCTTTTGCTACTGCGAATATACGTTTATCAGTAGGCGATGACAATTCACTATCGAGGTCATCAAATTCAATTTCGTTGCACACAAAACCATTCATTCCGTTATCGAGCATACGAATCGCTTTTTGAAGAACTTCTTCAAAACTGCGCCCGAGCGACATCACCTCGCCAACAGATTTCATCTCCGAACCAAGATGCCTGTTCACCTGCACAAATTTTTGAAGATCCCACCGCGGGAATTTTAATGCGACGTAATCGAGCGCAGGTTCAAAGCAAGCAGAGGTTTCTTGAGTAATGATGTTCTCAATTTCATTTAGCGCATAACCGAGCGCAAGTTTTGTCGCGATGAACGCCAGCGGATACCCCGTAGCTTTTGACGCCAGCGCCGAACTGCGGCTCAGGCGGGCGTTCACTTCAATTATTCTGTAATCATCCGAATCGGGATCAAGCGCATATTGGATATTGCACTCGCCAATAATGCCAAGATGCCTTATCAGTTTTATTCCAACCGACCGCAATTTAAAATTTTCTTGAGCCGATAAAGTCTGCACGGGAGCAATAACAATGCTGTCGCCAGTGTGCACTCCCATCGGGTCCACATTTTCCATTGAGCATATTGTTATGCAGTTATCATATTTATCCCGAACAATTTCGTATTCAACTTCTTTCCATCCGTGTAGAGATTCTTCAATCAAAATTTGGTTAGTAAAATTAAAAGCCCCCCCCGCCTTCTCCTTTAGTTCTTCTTTTGTATTTACTATTCCCGAACCAAGCCCGCCAAGCGCATAAGCGATGCGCAGCATTACAGGAAACCCAATTGTTTCTGCAGCGGCAACAGCTTCGTCAACATTAGAAGCGGCTTTGCTAATTGCAACTTTTAAACCTGCTTCATTAACGCGGTTACCAAAAAGCAATCTGTCTTCTGTATCTTTAATTGCTTCCACGGGCGTTCCGAGAACACGAATGTTATATTTTTCGAGCATACCTTTTTCATAAAGATCAACGCCCACGTTTAGCGCCGTTTGCCCGCCAAACTGAAGAAGTATACTATCGGGCTGCTCTTTAATAATTACCTTCTCAACAAAGTCAGTTGTGATGGGGACAAAATAAACTTTATCTGCATAATCTTCGGATGTTTGTATTGTAGCTATGTTGGGATTGACCAGAACAGTTGCTACTCCATCTTCTTTTAACGCCTTTATCGCCTGGCTGCCGGAGTAGTCAAACTCGCCTGCCTGACCAATTTGCAAAGCGCCGGAGCCGAGGATTAAAACTTTTTTTGGTTTACCTTTTTTGATCATCATAAAGACCTCACGAACATATCGAAAATAAATTCACTATCATCCGGACCCGGCGATGCTTCCGGATGAAACTGAGCCGCAAAAAATGGTTTTGAAATATGTATGATGCCTTCGTTTGTTCCGTCGTTGTCGTTAACAAACCACTCGCGCCAATCCTGCGGAAGAGTTTCGGCGTTAACCGCATAGCCATGATTTTGAGAAGTGATGTAACATCGTTTTGTTCCGAACTCGTTACAAGGCTGATTGTGGCTGCGATGCCCGTATTTTAATTTGTATGTATCAGCACCGGCTGCAAGGGCTAATATTTGGCTGCCGAGACAAATGCCAAGCATCGGTTTGTTTTTTGTCATCGCTCTTTTTGCGTTTTCTATTGTAGTTACGCACATTTTAGGATCTCCGGGACCATTCGAAATTACGAATCCGTCGCACTCTATATTTGTAAAATCATAATCATAAGGAACGCGAAGCACTGTAATATTTCTGCCAAGGAAAGCTTTTATGATGTTGTTTTTTGTGCCGCAGTCAACAAGGACTATTTTTTTTCCTTTCCGTTTATACTCTATTGGAATTTTTATTGAAACTTCACCGGCAAGATCCTTTTTGTTCGGATCTTCAAAATCTATTTTTTGATCTTCATTAATAACAATTTTGCCGGACATTGTTCCTTTGTCTCTTAGTATGCGTGTGAGCATTCGAGTGTCGATTCCGTATAAGCCGGGAATTTTATGTTCAATCATCCAATCGGATAAAGAGCGTTTGCCGTTCCAGTGTGAATATTCAAATGAATAATCAGAAACAATTATAGCTCTGCAATGAATTTCTTCCGACTCAAAAAATTTATACATGCCGTCTTCACGTTCCCCGCCGGGCACGCCATAGTTGCCGATTAGCGGGTAAGTAAAAACAAGAATTTGTCCCCGGTAAGATGGATCTGTCATAGTTTCGGGATAGCCAACCATGCCTGTATTAAACACAACCTCGCCGTTCGTGTTGCCGTTATAACCGAAACTTCTCCCTATATATTTCGATCCGTCTTCAAGAAGTAGAGTCGCTTTGCTTAATTGTTCCATTTATTTTTTATTAAAATTTTGGGTAGATAAAAAAATAGCCACTCAAATGAGCGGCTTTGTCATTATAAAATTTGAGTATGTCGGAAAAAACTATGCTTAAAAATTTTCTGATCAATTCAATTCCAATTTTTGCGAACAAATATAGCGCCGTGTGGTTAAATATCCAACGGAGACTCAGTTAAACTATAAAGATCGCAGAAAAATTTAAGGGCATCTCTAAAAACAAAGTGTCATTGTCCGTTAGCTAACGGATCCTCGAATGAAGCAATCCCAGTGTAGAATTTTGAGATTGCTTCGCTTCCAATGACTTTTCTCTTGTGTCATTGCGAACGAGTCTTCGAGTGAAGCAATCTGATTCATTCGTTGAGATTGCTTTGCTCCCAAATCCCTTAGCTAACGGATACTACAATATTTGCATAAGGTGAGTTAATTAATTTTGCGAAAGTTTTAACGACAATTTCTTTAAATAACCAAAAAATAATTTTAATATCACTTCCATCTATTTACATCTAATATATTTTTAACCATATTTGTTCACCATAAACTAAAACCGGAATTTTAATGGTAATTAAACACTCTAAAAAAATTGCAAAGTCAAAAAAAGCTCCTAAAACTTTTATCCTCGACACAAATGTTATTCTTCACGACTCTTCATGCATTCATCAATTTCAGGAAAATGATGTTATAATTCCCCTTACTGTTATCGAAGAACTTGATCATTTCAAAAGGGGCAGCCAGGTAATAAATTTAAATGCACGCGAGTTTGCCCGCTCGCTTGATGCAATGACAGGCAGCGCGCTTTTTAACGGCGGCGTTTCGATGGGTAAAAATAAAGGGAAAATGAGAATCGCTATTTCTAAAGGAAACAACGCTGAAATAAAAAACATATTTCAAGAAGATTCGCCGGATCACCGCATACTTACTACTGCATATGAATGGAATAAAAAGATTGGCGATAAATCTACTGTGGTACTCGTTTCAAAAGACGTAAATCTGAGGATGAAAGCAAAAGCGCTCGGTATTCAAGCTGAGGATTATACCACCGACCGCGTGAAAAGTGTGGAAGAACTTTACAGCGGCAAAGAAGTTATTGATAATTTTAATGATGATATTATCGTTAAACTTTTTCAACCGCCTCATGAAGTTGAAGCGGGAAAAATTCTTAAAAAATTTTCCGGCGAAATAATTCCGAATAAATATTACATACTCCGAAATATGAATCGTTCGGCGCTTGCATATCTCGACAATGAAAATGCTTTTATTAAGAAAGTTGATAAATCAATTACCTATGGAATAAATCCCCGCAATGCAGAGCAGACGTTTGCAATACACGCGCTTACCAATTTTGACGTGCCGCTTGTTACGCTTACGGGTAAAGCTGGAACCGGTAAAACACTGCTTACTCTTGCGGGCGCGTTATCAGTAAAAAAAAATTACAGGCAAATTTATGTTGCGCGCCCGGTTGTGCCGCTTAGCAACAAGGATATCGGTTTTCTTCCGGGAGACGTTCAAAGCAAACTGGAACCTTACATGCAGCCTTTGTGGGATAATATAAAAGTTATTCAGGATCAGTTTTCTGAAAATGACAAAAGCCATCAGGCAATTAATACTATGATTAAAGATCAAAAACTTGTTGTTGAGCCGCTGTCATATATTCGCGGGAGAAGCCTTCAGAGAATATTTTTTATCGTTGATGAAGCGCAAAATCTTACCCCTCACGAAATTAAAACCATTATAACAAGAGTGGGAGAAGGCTCGAAAATTGTTTTTACCGGAGATATTTATCAAATCGATCATCCCTATCTCGATTCGCAGTCAAACGGATTAACTTACTTGATCGATCATTTTAAAGGACAAAAACTTTATGCGCATATTAATCTCGAAAAAGGTGAACGTTCCGAGCTGGCAGAATTAGCAAGCAACTTATTATAATCATCGAAGCGATATTAGAAATATCTTTGTTCAATAAAAATTAAACTTATTATGAAAAAACTCCTGCCGGCATTTCTTTTCGGGCTTACTCTAATTTCATGCGGTGATGAAAATCCACTGAAGCCGGATAATATTAATACAAATGAAATTAATCCATTCAATATTAACAGAAAACTCGGCAGAGGAATAAATTTAGGAAACATGCTCGAAGCGCCGGTTGAAGGCGAATGGGGATTTTTTCTTAAAACTGAATATTTCAAAATAATTAAAGACGCAGGATTTAATTCTGTTCGTGTTCCTATAAGATGGTCTGCTCATGCTCAAAAGAGTTTTCCCTATGCAATAGACGAACTTTTCTTCCAAAGAATTGACAGGGTGATTGAAGATGCATTCGCGAATAACTTAATGATAATAATTAACATACACCACTTCGAAGAAGTTATGAGCGAACCTGATGCTGAGAAAGAGAGATTCCTTTCATTGTGGCAGCAAATTTCAAAAAGATATAAAAACCACTCAAACGATTTGCTCTTTGAAATACTTAATGAACCGAATAATAATTTAACCCCCGGTCTTTGGAATATATTTTTAAATGATGCAATTCGAACAATTCGTACCGAAGATAAAGAAAGAACAATACTAATCGGCACTGCAAACGGAGGGGGAGTTTTTTCTTTAAAAGATTTAATTTTGCCGGAAGATGAAAATAATTTGATAGTTACATTTCATTACTATTCTCCTTTTCAATTTACCCATCAAGGTGCGGAGTGGATTTCGGGGAGTGATAATTGGCTCGAAAAAAAATGGACTAATAGGGCAGATGAAAGGGAAGCTATAATTCAAGATTTTAACTTTGCATTTGCGTGGTCAGCGGCAAGCGGTAGACCAATAAATCTTGGTGAGTTTGGTGCATATTCAAAAGCCGATATGAATTCAAGAGTATTGTGGACTACGCTTGTAAGTCACCTTGCAATATTTAACGGTTTTAGTTTTCAGTATTGGGAGTTCTGCGCCGGTTTCGGAGCTTATGATATTAAGGCAATCTCCTGGCGGCAGCCGTTGCTTGATGCTTTAATTCCCAATATGCCTTTAGTTGCCGGGATATAATTTAACTTCAGCAGTGGATGAAAGAGAAAGGATGACTGCTAATATCATAGCGCGGCAAGCCGCAAGTAAAAAGTTGAAAGTATAAAGTTAAAAGTAAAAAACATAAAAAATATCTTTACATAAAAAATCCGTTGGCTAACGGATTGGCTAACGGATACATGACAATACTATATCTTCACTTAACCAAATTGAAGCGACATAAACAGACGCTATTTTTTTTCTCACCATCTCCAATACTTAAATTAAATAGCTGCACACTGAAATCCTTCATCCTAACCCGGATAAGCCCTCGCGGGGCGGAACAAGCAGAAACAAAAAAGAAATAATCCGTTAGCTAACGGACGGGAATGCGCTATTTAAAGTGAACTCATAAATGAATATTAAAAATAAATCCCAGCTTTAGCATCGTGCCCATTCGTGATGTAGTTACTTTTCGAATATCCGTTGAATAAAAATCTAACGAGTATTCCAATCCTTTTTCTCCTATTGGAATATAAAATATCAAGTCTAAACCAAATAGTTTGGTTAACTTTGCCTCCATTCCAATTCCAATAAATTCAATCTCATTATTATATATGCCTCCGAAAGTTCTCGAATCACCAGCGTTAAAATGTTTTAAATAAGTTATGAGCGGTAAAATATTTTCCCATAAATTATACTTTACTGCTAATGCATATTCGGGACCAGCAAATATTTCCCCTAATTGAACTCCGCCCTTTATTTCAACTTCATATTTGTCATAAAGAGAGATACTTGCTTTTACATAACCACTTAGTGGAACAGGAATTATTGAAAGTTCAGAAGTGTTTTGAACGGTATTCTGAATAAAATATCCAAATGATTCCAATTTAACACCAAGACTCACTTTTTGAGATAGCGTTTGCGATGAACTTAAAAATAATAATAGCAGAATAATACTCTGTTTCATTTTTCCCTTTCACTCTTACTTAACCGCTCAACTTAACCGCCTTAATTGTGCGTGGCTAAAGCTGTGAAGATATTATGTGATTTTTATATTCCGTGACCTAAAGAGTTTGTGTTAATAGTCAATAAAATTCCCGCTTCGGCTGGATGGGCTAAGGATTTTCACACAGCCTCCAAAGGTCGGGGCAATAACCATTTTATTTAAGGCGGGGAAATAGTTCTTCTTGCTAGCCTAAGAATTAAATGATAGAAATATATTTTTCATCAGTTTTATCCGGATAACCTTTTCCTCCCATGAAATGACTTGTTACAAAATAAATTTCCAAATTTTAAATGTCAAGCAGCGCGTCAATAACTTATAAGAAATATCAGCATGTTAAAATAGGGATCGCTCTATGCTCAACTTTTACTTAGTGCCTTTTTAAGTTTTCGAGCTTTCTAATATATCAACTGCGAATTAATTCCGAATCTGAAATTATTTCCATTAAAGTGGTTTAGCTTCCAGGTAAATTCAAAAGTCATCGGGAAGAGAACATGCCCTATACTAAATCCCGCCTCAAGGAATGGACTTTTAAATGTTGTTGTGGAAATTGGCATTAACCTTTTGCTCTTCGCGCTTACGTCGCTATATGCAGCGTTGATGTAAGTATTAAGTTGAAGTTCAAGATCTTTTAGAATTGGGATCCTTAGCCACCTGAAAATATTATCTCCCCAATCATGATCGAGATTAAGAGTAATAATTTTATCACCAACAACTTCATTTAATCCGAGTGTACGGAATGAATTTCTCTGTCCGGTTAAATCAATGTTGCCGGGGAGTGAATAGAGCATCTGAAACGGAAGCTGCCCGGAATTAAACAATCCGAAAATTTTAAATTCTAATGACGAACTTCCGAATGAATTTAATTTTCCTCTAACGGTAGTTTCGTAAGTTGTAAAATCAATTTTATTCTTCAATAAATTCTTATCCGCAAACTTTACATTTGCGTTTAGAAGAATATATGAACCGGAAAGCCCGATCCTTCTTCTAAAAAATCCATCTTCAATAAATTTTCTGAAATCAATATCAAGACCTATGTTTATTGCTCTAACAGTTGTTTCCGTAACCGGCAGGTTGTCTTTGTATTTTTCATTTTTTTTGAAGAATGAAAAATCTGAATTCTTATAAGCATTCCGGTCTGTATGATTTTCAAAACCGGCATTCAATCTTAAAATGGGATCAACATCCGCCGAAAGATTAAAGCTAAAACCGGTAGAGTAATAATGATCCCTAAACTCATATTTGTTTAACAAAGAAAGCAGCGACGAAAAAAACTCATGGTAAGATTCCGATTCGCCAAATAATGTGTTGAGTTTATTATAGGCGTTTACACTTGCTTTTGTAGTTCTATAATCACCGAGCAGGCAGCTTCCGTTAAAATCTGTTTTGAATCTTTTATCGGCAAAACCATAATTCATCTTTAATGAAGAATTAAATCGCTGTTTAAGAAGATCGTTAACGAATAATCCGAAATCAATCGCATGCCCTTCCACACGGTTGAAATGATACATGCCAAGAGGCGCGCTGACTGTAAAATTATCCGAAAAAGACATTCTTGTAGAAAGAAAAGAAAAATCATCCCAGAAGGAATGGGGAAGATTTTCAATGCTGTCTATCCGCGCATAAGCAAGCGATTCTTCTTTTGTTCCAGGGAGCGTTTGCGTTTGCGACCAGTAGAGCGAATCTTTTTCAGCCGCACCCGGCAAGACTTTTATAATTACCTCATCAAAAAAATCATCGCTAATTATCTTGTTGATGTTGTAATCATATAAAATTGTATTTAACTCTAATGCAAGCTGCGTAAGCCCGAGTATATTTGCATGAACATACAAACGATAATCGGCAGGCATAAAAACACCGTTGTAATCATTAAACTGCTGATAAACATTTATAGTATCAAAAATGCCGGCGGTGCTTGCAGCGCGGTTTAATTGAAGATCAACTTTAATTAAGTCGAACGTGGAATCAACGATAAAAATATCACCCGTGAACCCGGGGTTGCTCGAATAATCGGGGGCAAGGTAAATCTGATAGACGATTCTGTCATCAATAGCCAGAGTTTTTACGAGATAGTAGTAATAATATTCGAGCGCATCATCGGCAATAGGACCCGGCATTTCTTTTCCGATAAAACTTATTTCTTCGCTATAAAAATTTTGGATTATTCTTCCGCCCGTAAATATGTTAAGCGATGATGGAAGATTTGCAGTTTGTTTTTGTGCTGTTATTATTTCTTTGTAGTTGTCCGGCTCTGAAAAATAACCTTCGCTTTCGTTTTCGATAATGCCGTTAATTTTCAATTCAACCGAGTCTTTGCTGCCAAGTCCAATATTTAAACTCTGCCTGCCGCCCTCTAAATCGCTATCGGACCAAACAACTCCTTTAGTATATGCTTTAAAATTATAATCCGTCAGTAGTTTGTTTCTCTCGTTTTTTCTTTCAATTGCTTTTCTAATTATTCCTATTGCAGGATTTTCACCGGGCACAACGGTAATTTCGGGAAGAGTTATTTTAGTCTGCTGAAGTTTAAATACAATGGCTGATAAATTTTTATCAAGATTTATTTGTACCGTGTCCGAAATATATCCGATGTAAGAAACTATCAACGTATGCTTACCTTCGGGAATTTTTAGTTCAAATTCGCCGGACTTATTTGCAGAAGTTCCTAAGGTGGTACCGGCAACCCGAACATTTGCAAAGCTAAGCGGTTCGGTAGTTTCGGCATCTTTAATATCGCCGCGTACAAAATAGTATTGAGCGTTTGTACTTACCTGAAAAAGAATAATTAATACTGCAATGAATAAAAAAATATTTTTCATTTTTCACTTAATCTTTCTTAAAGAATATTGTACGAAAAATAGGCAAAGATGGGAAACATAAAAAGAGTAGCGAAGATGAGCGGGCAAATATTATTTGGGATGGCAGATACTTTGTCCTCTATTTGGTTAATGATTCTAAGAAAACCACGATTTTCACAATACTCCGCTTGAAAAATAAACATGAATAAACTTCGGTGGCAACCGGTGAAATATATAAGTGTACGTCATAATTAACTTTATTAGCTTAATAACTCACCTTACGCAATATGATCCGTTAGCTAACGGATTCAAATTTTGTTGGATCTCTCTCAAAAGTTTAAAAAGTCATTGTCCGTTAGTCCGTTAGTCAACGGATTAGTTAACGGACAATCTTTTGTTTTTAATTTAAAATTGAGATCCCGCCAATGCGGGATGACAAATCAGCTTGAGTAGAATAATTTAAATCGTATTTTTGTTTAGCTTTTTAAATTAATTGAGGATGGATATGCGAAAAAAAATGGCGCTGACAATTATTTTGATTGTGGTATTAATATCAACCGTTAGTGCTCAAACCAAAATAAATTTTACAGAATATGATCTTGATAACGGACTGCATGTAATACTGCATCAGGATAATACAACTCCCATAGTCGCTGTTACGGTGATGTATCATGTCGGTTCAAAAAATGAGCAGGCAGATAGAACCGGATTTGCTCATTTTTTTGAACACTTAATGTTTGAAGGTTCGCCCAATATTAACCGAGGCGAATATTTTAAAATTGTGCAGCATGCCGGGGGTGAGTTAAACGCAAACACATCCTTTGATAGAACATTTTATTACGAAGTATTCCCATCGAACCAACTTAAGCTGGGGCTTTGGCTCGAATCGGAAAGAATGCTTCAATTAAAAGTAGACAGCACAGGCGTAGAAACACAGCGCGGTGTTGTGAAAGAGGAACGCAGCCAGTCGCTTGATAATCAACCTTACGGAAAATTATGGGAAGAAACTTTTAAGCGCGCATATACTGTCCATCCTTACAAGTGGATGCCCATCGGTTCTGCACAATATATTGATGAAGCAACTATAAACGAATTCATGGAATTTTACAAAACTTATTATGTTCCCGATAATGCTGTTCTTTCTATTGCGGGAGATATTAATATAAATGAAACCAAAACCCTTATTGAAAAATATTTCGCGGAAATTCCATCGGGAACAAAAAATATTTATGTGCCAACTGTTGTTGAACCCGAAAAAACCGCAGAAGTTCGGGACAGCGTTTATGATAATGTGCAGCTTCCGGCGGTTGTTCATGCGTACAATATTCCTTCTCTTGGCAGCGAAGATTATTATGCTATTGATATGCTTACAACTCTTCTTTCTAACGGACAAAGCAGCAAACTTTATAAAACACTTGTGGATAAAGAACAAAAAGCGCTTTATGTCGGCGCCTTCCCTGCAGGATTGGAAGACCCGGGCTTGTTTGTTACTGTTGGAATTGCAAATGCAGGTGTAGATGCAAGCTCGCTTGATGAATCTATTGATGAAATAATTGAAGACACCAGAAATGATTTAATTACTGATTCCGAGTATAAAAAACTTCGCAACCAGGTTGAGAGTCAATTTGTTAACAGCAATACTACCGTTGCAGGTATCGCAGAGAACCTTGCTAATTACTATATGTTTTATGATGATACAAATTTAATTAACAACGAACTTGACCGTTACTTAAAAGTATCGAAAGAAGATATTCAGAAAGCCGCTCAAAAGTATCTTAAAAAAGAAAACAGGGTTGTACTTTATTATCTTCCAAATTCATTAAAACCAATAGAGGAGGGAAAATAAAATGAAAACGATTGTAATAATTCTTTCGATATTATCTTCAATAATCTATGCACAGGTAGATCGAAGCAAAATGCCGGAACCAGGTCTGGCTCCTAAAATTGAAATTGCAGATTACCAATCCTTTCAACTTGAAAATGGTTTAAAGGTTTTTGTAATTGAAAACCATAAGCTGCCTAAAATTTCTTTTTCACTTTTGATTGATAGAGATCCAATTAATGAGAATGATGCCGCAGGTTATGTTTCGGCGGCAGGCGAGTTGTTAAGAACGGGAACTATAAACAGAACTAAAGACCAAATTGATGAACAGGTTGATTTTATTGGAGCAGCACTAAGCACATCTCCCACAGGCGTATTTGCATCTGTATTAAAAAAGCATGTTGATACACTTTTAAATTTAATGAGTGATCTAATTTTAAACTCTGAATTTGCCGATGAACAACTCGATAAGATTTTGCTCAGAATGAAATCCGAAATCGCAATGGCTAAGGATGACCCCTCTGCTATTGCATCTAATGTAAGAAAAGTTTTACTGTTCGGAAAAGATCATCCTTATGGCGAGCTTACAACAGAAGAAACGATAGATAATATTACGCTGGATAAGTGTAAAGAATATTATCGAAATTTCTTTAAACCAAATATCGCTTACCTTGCAGTTGTCGGCGATATTACTTTAGATGAGGCAAAACCACTCATCGAAAAATATTTTGGCAAGTGGCAAACTGGAGATGTGCCGCAGTTTACGTACAAAAAACCTGAACCGCCCGCGGGATTAAATATTGCTATTGTTGACCGCCCCAATGCAATCCAATCGGTAATAAATATTGCTTATCCGGTTCAGTTAAAAATTGGCGATGCCGACGAAATAAAAGCGAAAGTAACCAATACAATTTTGGGCGGCGGCGTGTTTAGACTATTTAATAATCTTCGGGAAAAACATGCTTATACTTACGGCGCTTATTCTGTCCTCGCTAACGACAAGTTAATTGGCAATTTTAACGCATTTGCAGATGTACGAAATGAAGTGACCGATAGCGCTGTTACTGAAATACTTTATGAAATGAAAAGACTCAAAGAAGAAGCTGTGCCGGATGATGAACTGCAGGGAGTAAAAAATTATTTGACCGGTAATTTCGTTATGTCGCTCGAATCTCCTCAGACCATTGCAAGTTTCGCCATCAATACAGAACGTTACAACCTGCCGGAAGATTATTACGCGACTTACCTTCAAAAAATCGCTTCTGTTACTTCGCATGATGTAAAAGAAGCAGCGCAGAAATATATCAAACCTGAAGACAATTATATTCTAATTGTTGGAAATGCAGATCTGATAAAACAGAAAATGTCGAAGTTCGGCTCGCTCACATTTTATGATCGTTTCGGAAATAAAGTTGATACTTCCGCAGTTGATTTAAACGCTGAAGGAGTTACTGCCGAACAAATATTGGGAAAATATATCTACGCAATTGGCGGACGCGAAAAATTTTCCGCAGTACAGGATCGTATTACGGAGATGAGCGGCAAGGTGCAGGGTATTGATGTTAATATGACTGTATATCAAAAATCCCCCGATTTGTTGAGACAGGAAGTTAATGCAGGATTGATGAACCAGGTTATAATTTACAACGGTTCACAGGGTATAATGAAGGCTTCAGGTCAGGAAATAAATATCACCGGTCAGGAACTTGAGAAACTTAAATATGAAGCTACGCTTTCATTACTTTTAAAGTATGATGAGTTCGGAATAAAATTAAAATTAACCGGTACCCCAATAGTCGATGGAAAAGATTCATATCAAGTAGAAATGATTTTTCCCGGCGGCACAAAGTGGATACAATATTATGATAAAGAAACCGGCTTAAAACTTAAAGAAGAAAAAAACGTAACAACACCTCAGGGAACGTTTACACAGGAGACTTTATTTTCGGATTACAGAGAAGTTGAAGGATTGAAATTTCCATTTAAAATTGTTCAAAAGATGGGAGCGCAATCTCTGCAGTTTGAAGTAAGCTCAATAAAAATCAATGCCGGAATTGATGACGGGAAGTTTGAGATAAAATAATTGCTGCTTTGATTTGGGCGGCAATGGCTTTCGATAAAATTCTCCGGTCATTCACTTATATGTGTGAATGACCGGATGTTAAATAGCATGACTGCTCTTTTGGGATGATATTTTATTTAATGATAATATTTTTTAACTGAATAACAATTAAAGAAAATAATGAAAAGAAAATATTCGGTAATTGTATTTGACCTCGGTAATGTACTGATACCTTTTGACTACAGCATAGCAGTAAACAAACTTAATAAAATAGAAGCCCGTCTCGGTGATGATTTTATAGATTCATACAAAAGGAATTATCATATTCACCGTGCTTTTGAACGGGGTGATATGAGTGAAAAAGAATTTCTAGACTCGATGCTAAACATTGTCGATCATAAAATTGATGCCGAAACTTTTTGCAGATATTATTCCGAAATTTTTACGGTTAACGAAGACGTTGCTGCGCTTCTCCCAATATTAAAGAAAAAATATATGCTTGTACTTTTATCAAATACAAATTCAATTCATTATCGTTACGGATATCAGCATTACGAATTTCTTAAGCATTTTGATAAATTGATTTTGTCGCACGAAGTAAACGCCGTAAAACCGGAAGAGAAAATTTACCGCGCAGTGGAAGCCTTCACACTCAAAGCATCAGAAGAGCATATTTTTATAGATGATATTAAAGAATATGTGGATGGAGCAAAAAATATCGGCTGGGATGCAATTCAATTTAAAGGATATGATGATCTTATAAAGGATCTTAAACAGAAAGATATATTATAATTTCATACTCTCTCTTCTATAACCCGGCAAACAAATCATTAATCGGCGGATCGAACTTTTCCATAAAAAGTTCGAAGTAAACAAACCTGGAAAGGTGCTCCTTTATACCGGAGTTCTCAATTGTTTCCTTATAAGTTTTGTAATAATCGAGCGAGCCTTTTGCTGCTTCGATGTCTTCTTCGGAAACAGTGATGATGCAGTCGATCTCATCAGGTTTTGAACCATGCACTTTGAAGAAAGTGACTTTTGCCGCATCTTCTTCACTAAGAGTTAGCATTGCATATCTTTTTAAGTAGTTTGTTTTTTCTTTTAAATTGACAAAAACTCTCTTAACAACCGAGTGAGCTATGAGATGGTCGTGAAAGCCGCTAATGCCGTGCACAGCGTACGAAACAATAACTTCCGGTTTAACTTTTCTGATTTCTTCTTCAATCACTTTTTCAATTACTCTCGGATCCAGTTCCTTCAATCCACTGTCGGGAAGATTGAGAACGTTCATGGCTGTCAAACCAAGATAGCGGGCAACATCTTTCATTTCGTTGAAACGAACTTCCCCCATTTGTTCGATCGTGTAATTGAATTTGTGCCGGAGTTTTGTTGCGCCACCCTTTGTTAAAGTAAGAAGATAAACTTCATGCCCTTCGCGCAGTTGTTTATTCATTACGTGCGCAACGCCGTAGGATTCATCATCGGGATGGGGGAAAATATATAAAATTTTCATTCGGTCTTCCCAACATTATTCGCGCGGGCATTTTCTTTTCCTTCGGTTGAGTTTTTATAAAAACGTGTGGTTGGATATGCAAAATCAATATCGCTGCACTTTGCAAATTCAGTTAAAACATCTTCCCAGATTTCGTGCTCTGTTATCCTTCGTTTACGAGGGGCGCACAAATATCGAATTGTGATCAACACGCCGCTCTCCCGTACGCTTGTATAAACTGATGGTTCTAATGTATCGTAAAAAATTAAAAAACGTTTTGAAGTTTCTCTAATTTGTTCTTCTGCTCCTTCAGAGTGATGCTCGGCGCGGGCGATAACAATTTTACCTAATATTTCCTTTGCTTTTCTCCAATTGCTTTCAAAAGTTACAAGCACACTTACTTCGTTCCAAATGTACGCAAAACCTACGCTGTAGTTTGCGAGCCATTCGCTAAAAATTTTCCCGTTGGGAACATGAACGATTCTGCCGGTGCTTTGATCCGCATCAACCCAGTTGCCTATTTCCATCATCGTAAATTGAAAAATCCGTATATCAATAACATCACCGGTTATGTGGTTTATCTCTATTCTGTCCCCCACAGTAAAAGGTTTGCGCCAGATGATGAAAGCCCAGCCTGCCAGATTAGCCACAGGTTGATTTAATGCTATGGCAAGTCCGGCGGAAAGCAGTCCAAGATAAGTAGCAATTGATCCAAAACCTTCAAACCAGATTCTTCCTACCAGAATAAATCCAATAGAAAAAACTATGTATAAGCTTGTTTTGCGCCAGCGGTATATTATCTGAACATCATTAAATTTTTTCTTGCTAAACCAAAGTATAAACCGGCGTATAAACCAAAGAATAAATACAGCAACAAGTGTTGCGATGAGTTTGTTTTGAATACCGGGGGACAAACCGAGGTAATCCTGTAAATACTTAGATATCTTTTCCATTACAATTTCTGATTATTAAATCGATGGTGTTATGATAACATAATTATTTCTAATAATCTATTCTTTAACTAAGAGATGACATCTTGTAAAAAAAGATGTCATCTCTCTTCAACAAAATTATAACGAATCAATTACCCTTTTTAGTCTATCCCTTATTTCAGAAGCAACTTCACCAAGCGAATCGTTTTGAACAGCCATCATTGAGGCGGCAGGATCAACGGCAGCTATTTCGATTTTGCCATCGCCCTGTTCTATTACGGTTACATTGCAGGGAAGCATTGTTCCTATTTTATCTTCAGACTGAAGCGCTTTATAGGCAGCTGGAGGATTACACGCTCCAAGTATTTTATATTTCTTAAAATCAACATCAAGTTTCTTTTTCAAAGTTTCCTTCACATCAATTTCGGTTAGAATGCCAAATCCTTCTGCTTTTAATGCCTCTGTTACTTTATTTATTGCTCCGTCAAAATCGCCGTTTATTGTTTTAGAAAAATAATAACTCATTTTAATATTCCTTCTTTTCTTGTTTATACTGATTAATCAGATGAATAAAAGCATAACAAGATTCACTAATTATTTCAATCGATAAAGAAGTAATCATAGTTTTGGTTCATATTATAATAGACATAAAGCATTTCAAATAGTCGCGTTGCTTCCTTTCAACAAAAAAAGCGGCAAACCATAAATCTGCCGCTTTATTTTATAAAAATAATTAATGCGGATCTACTTTATCAAAAGCATCTTTTTCACATTCATAAATGTTTTGCCGCTGCCTTTTGCTGTTAAGCGGTAAACATATGTGCCGGATGTTAATCCGGATGCATTAAGATTAAATTTCTGGTAGCCCGCATCCATCGTACCATTAATTAGTTCAACAACTTTTTCGCCGAGCATGTTAAATACTTCGAGCGTTACTTCCGATTTTTCAGGGAGTGTAAATTCAATTGTGGTTGCAGGATTAAAAGGATTGGGATAGTTCTGATATAATGCGTAATCCTTCGGAGCTTCGATTGCAACATTTATAACAGGGCTATATTCAAAAGTTCCGTCAAAATCAATTTGCTTAAGTCGGTAATTGTATTCACCAACCTTTAGATTTTTATCTGTAAATGAGTAAACATTTTTTTCAGTAGAACTTCCTCTTCCCTGTACAAAGCCGGCAGTTTCAAAGCTAAGCGTTCCTTTACTATTCCCAACTGCACGTTCTATCTCGAAACCTTTATTGTTGGTCTCGGTTGCGGTAGACCAGTTGAGCGTAACATCGCTGCGGTTTGCTTCAGCGGTTAGGGCTGTTAACTCAACAGGGATTGCTGCTATTTCCATTGTAACCGGAATAGTTAAAACCGGAGTAACGGGATCGTTGCTGTTTACTTTTAAATCCATCGAATAGTTACCTGTTGGGAAATCTTCCGTCGAGAAAACTAATTCGATATCAACCGAACTTCCGTTGTACAAAGTTCCGCTTGAAACATTGTTCGCAAGCCAGTCGGGTTCTGCCGAAAACTGCAGCGCAAGATTGTTTGCAACATAAGCCGCATTGTATGCAACCTGCAAACCGTCTGTTCCGGTTGGCGATTCGATTCCAACTGTGGCAGAAGTTAAAGTTGCATTCATGTCTTTATAATATATCATTACTTTTCCGCCGGCATTAATAACATACTGGAATGTTAGTGAACCGGTTGCCGAATACTTTTGCCAGTTAGTAAACTGAATAATGAATGTATTGCCAATCTGCTGATAATGAACAGTTCCCTGTGTAGTCCCGTCAAGGTCATCCCAAAAAGCAGAAATAAACCCATTGGGAGCGGCGGCTGAAGGAATTTGCGCATTGGTAAATAAGTTAGCCGTTGGAGCAGTAAACAATAAAGGACCGTTGCTACTTACATAAACTTCTGTTTTTATTTCACCGTAGAATTTAAAGTTAAAACCAAAACTAAACGGACCGGCATAACCTTCGTCTTTCGGATCAAATGTGCCGGTTGGCAGCCAGGTCGTTGCGGCAGTACCCGTAGCCGATATATCATTCCAAACATACTGCGGACCGCCCGGCTCATTGCTGTCAATCCACTTGTAACCAAATAAATCGGGACCGCCCTGTCCGTCAATACTTAATCCGCCTTTTGTAATAGCATCATCTTTGCTTGCGCTCAGGTTTTGGCTTTGATCTTTTTTAGGGATCAGTTTATAAGAAACTATACCCGTGGGGAAGGTATTGTTTTCAAGTGAAACCGTAAAGTCAAGCGTTGAATTACCGGCGGAAATATTTGAAATTGCTACTGTATCAACCGCAGTAAAACCGGATGTAATAGTACGGCTGATGGAAGCTTTATTGGATGATACAACAGGCGCGCCGTAAGTTGAAGCGGTTGGCACGTTTGAGATTTCGCTTACGTTGCCCCAAATGTCATTCGACCGGATGGCAAAATAGTATTGTGTGCTCATGGCTAAATTATTAACAAGCAACTGCTGCGGCGAACCGGCAGTATCGGGAGCCCCTGAATAAGCGATTTGCTGTGCCGAATAAAAAGTTGCCGAATCAGAAATCGGTGAATTTGAAATTCTAATATCATAAACTGCAACTCCGCCAACAGAAGAATCGAAAGGGGCTGTCCAGTTTAATTTGAGCCAGTTCGAACCGAAATCAACAATTGCAAGATCTGTAATTTGTGTAGGCGGCACACTGTCCTGTTCACCGGCAGCAAGTAAAAAAGCCTGGTAAGCGTCTACTCTACCGGCGCCGTAACGATTGTCTTTGCCGGGTTCTCCTTTTTCAACTGCTGTAGTCTGCATGATCATACTTACGGCAGCAGGCTCGAGATTTGGATTAACAGAAAGAAGCAAAGCTGCAACACCTGCAAGATGCGGTGTAGCGCCCGATGTTCCGCTAAATGATTGGTAACCTCCTCCTGGAGCGGTCGAAGTTGTTCCGTTACCGGGGGCAGCAATGTCCGGCTTAATTAATCCCATTGCGCCGGGTTGTGTTTCGTAAGGATAATCGCGGTATTGAACAGGCATTGAATATGGATACGAAGGATGGTTAGCCTGTATGTTTTCCCAAGGAAATGGACCGTAGGGAGAGCTTGAAACAATAAGATCGGTTGAAGCATTAACATTAGCCGAGCCGATAACAGAACTTAATCCGCCAACTAGTGTTTGGTCTGGATGAATCCATGGACCGGGACAGTTGCCCGGAGCAGAAATATTAAATGGCACAGGCGCGCTGCTGCTGCCGCCATCATTACTTGTCGAGTTTGTATGAAGTACGCCCGCGGCAAGTTCCATATCGGTCATCTGCCTAAACATAGGATAGTTTGGCTGCGGAGAGAAATACCATTTATAACTTAACGAACTTGTAACAACGTCAGCGCCTTTGTCTATTGCATACTGCTGTGCAAGCCAGTATTCCGATTCGCCATTCGGTTTTAGGATTATAATTTTTGCTCTTGGTGCAACGCCGGTTTGAGTTCCGTTAGCGCCGTTGCCTACTACAATACCGGTCGTAGCCGTACCGTGGCTGCTGCCTTCACTCGGGTTGTTATCGTTGTTTTCATAATCCCAGCCAATAAAATCGTCAACAAGTCCGTTGCCGTCATTATCAACGCCGTTAATATCGCCGGGGTCAAAAACCCATGTGCTGCCGTTCCATTCAATTGTGCGCCCGTCGCCGTCAGCATCTTCACCAAGGTTGTTCCAAATGTTCGGTGCAAGGTCGGGATGAGTCCAATCTGCTCCGGTATCAAAATTACCGACTATCACGCCTCTGCCGCTGTCGCCAAGCGCCCAAACTTGCGGTGCATTTATTAAAGTTAAGCCGGGCTGTATTGCCTCGGTAGCAGGTGTAAAGAGGTTATTCTCTTCATTATATTTTGTAATTCCATTATCGTCAGTTAGCTGGTTGATGTTGAACTGCGGATCATAATAAAGTTGACCGATCTCTTCAAAATTTTGCGCAAGCTGAACAACCACATCGGGTTTAGCCCGGAAGGCAATAACGTTAATAGCCCATATAGGCTGGACGTTTACTACCGAACCATTTTCAGTATTGTTATTTAGAAAATTTAATACACGTTGCTGGCTGCCTGCGGCATAATCTTTAAGAATGTTAACTACAACTTTTTGGCGGTCTTTCCGGTTCAAGTTGTATGTCATATTCTTTAAATCGTTAAGGCTTAATCTGTCTTTTAGAACAGCATAAACCCTCACGAGATTATCATTGCTGCTTTTCAAAACATTCTGTAAATAGCCGTCAATTTTAGGATTCTGATATTGTGCATTAACCGGCACTGCGGATAACACGAACAAAAATAAAAGAACTAATGAAATGAAAAAATTTTTCATTAACGTCTCCTGTTTTATGGATGAAATAATGTTATTGAACGAAATTTGCCTACACGCGGCAGGACTGAACAGAAAATATTTTAGCCTGTTAAGAGGAGTAGAATTTATAGAACTAAAAAAATTTTAATTTCAATATATATCTATTTTTTCTAATTTGCATAAGGGTTTGATTTAAAAAGATTCCAGTTGTAAAGTCATTACGAATATAGTGAAGTAATTTTTCCCATTTATCCGAAGATGAAAGATTACCTTCCCGTATACGGGATTAATTAGACCGTTAGCTAACGGATTTTTAGAGATGCCCTTTAATATTAAAAAGATGGAAAAAATAATTTATACTTGCATTTAATTTTTCTTCCGTATAAATTGGAGCCATCATTTAGAGATGGTGCTTAAAATGAAATATTTTTTATCAGTCAATTGTTCGCATAATACGTTTATTTTTTAAAGAACCGGTTTCCATTAACAGGGTCCTTTCCGGTTCGACGACCACCAATGCTGCCGCAGCCGCGGCATGTAATTTTCAATTATTTTTTTAGCTCTTATTCAACAAGAATTTTTTCTTTTCATTTACAAATTTGTTTGAACGGTGAATAACACCTATAAAGTTTCAAACATTTAGTGACAACTTCCGGCGGGTTCGTGAGAAAAAACAAATAAAATGTTAGAAGGTTTGAATGGATTGTAAGAGCTTTTGAATGACTTGTGAGAAGGTTTGAATGACTTTTGAGAAGGTTCGAATGACTTGTGACAAGGTTTGGATGGGATTGTTAGGGAATATTCTTCGGAAAGAATAAAATTTCGAGGGATTCTTACCCAAAACGTAAAACAATTAATCTTTTGCTTTTTGCGTATGTAAAAAGTAGAAGGAAATCTTTAAAATAAAATTAACTACGGTGTTGCATTTTAACATAACACGCCGTTATAAAGCAAGAATCATAAATAAAAAAGGAGTTAAAAATGAGAGTAATTATTCTCTTAGCTTTTTCAATTTTGTTTGTATATACAAGCTCTTTTTGTCAATCAAATATTTCTGATGAAGTAAAAGAAATATTTAACATTGGTAAAGATATAATTGATAGAAACGTAAATAAAGAAAATATCAGAGAGCATATTTCTTACGAACAATCAAAAATTTATGCAAAAAAACTATCGCAAGCTATTGTTAATGATCCTCTTGGCTTTAACATCTATTTAAGCCAAGAATATTTAAAATGGAAGGAAGAAACAAAAAAAAACAATTATAAGCCCGTTACCGTTAAACCAGCTTATAAACTATATATGCTTGAACAAGTTATAGAAAATTATTTTGGAGAAACATTTTCAAATGTAATTAGCACACCATACTTTTTAAGAGTAAAGGTTATTGCTCTTACAACAAGTATTTATACGAGTAAATCTGCGAAGATAAAAACTAAACAAACAGACTTATTAGTGGAGGTTGAAGATATATTGAAAGGTAAAAAGTATATAAATATCGGAGATAGTATAAGAATCTCATATTTGAACTGGTGGATAAATCAATGCGATATAAAATTTGAAAAAGGGAAAAGTTATTTATTACCCATTAAATTAACAGAGTGTATCGAAAATGAAGGATGCATTAATTATACCCTAAAGGTTTTTGATAATGAATGCAAAGCCATAAAAGAGATAGAAAATGAGCTAGTGAAAAGGCCCGAATCAATATTAGGAAATATGACCGCTGTAAAATGGCAGCAATTTAAATCTGAGTTCATAAAAAAATATTTAAATTTTTAGGGAGTTAAAAACATGAAAAACATTATACTTTTATTCGTTTATATATGCATCTCTTTAGAATTTAATTATGCGCAAATTGACTATCAAGGAATCTTAAAATTAAATTCTTCTAATGAGGTCGTTACAACTTATGATTGGACAGATCCGAATGTTGTCTATTGGAATTCAAGTGTTAAAAGCAATGGTTTAGGAATAAGGCCTTTTAATTTAGCTACATTACCAATTGAAATATTTTCAAATTCACAAGACGTTGTCAATCAAACCAATTCAATAATTACAGAATGGAATAGTAATGGATGCATTAATCTCTTTGAGAACCATTTCTTCCCTTCTATTCTTTTAGCTTTTGAAAATGATAATCAATTTTTCCCAGATATAGATATTATTGGAAGAGCGCTTTCTGCAGTAGTAACAGAAAATAATAAATTTGTTTTTACAGAATATTCAGCAAATACACTAACAGATTTTGAACAAACAGCAGTCATTTTAAATAATACTGATGATTTTCCATATCAATGGTCTACCGAACTAAGTAATCAAGGTAGTAATATCATTCCTTTTAAGCCTATATTAATGCATGAAATGGGTCATCTTATTGGGCTTGGTCATAATATACCTGATTGGGGGGATCATTCGATAATGCAATTTCCTCAAGCTATCGGTAATTTGCTTTTCAGTTTAAGCACCTATGATATAACTGGATTACAATCTTTATGCTCATTTAATGGTACACCAACCGGGATTGAGGATGCTATTTTGATTTATCAATATCAATCAACAATTAGTCCTAATACATATAATAGTGGCTTTTCTGCTAGTTTTATTGATGAATATCCTTATGGAAATTATTTAATAGATGGTATCCACTGGAAATTAAATGCATTACATGCTAATGGTCAACTTGAAATTTCTGGCGGACCCCAATATTTCTCAAATTTACCAAATAATTATTGTTGGCAAAGAGATTTAAACGGGAATGTAATTGGAATAGTTACCGCATATGGCACTGATAATGATGGGGTTTTTCACGAATCAAATGTAACTGTAGGTATTACAAATGTTCCATTAAATTCTACATCTGGGAGTTTGAGCAATAACGAAACTTGGTGCGGTTCAATAACCATAACTGGAGATGTAACAGTTCCAAGTGGAATTACCCTTACAATTTTACCTGGAGCGAATTTAGTTTTTCAAAACAATTCTTCATTAATCATTAGCGGAAATTTAATTTCAAACGGAATCTCATATTCAAAAACAACATTTGATTTTATTTCTCAAAATTCTTCATATCAAAACGGTATTAAAGTAAATCCTGGTGGAAGCATTACTATATCACATTCAATTTTAAAGAATGCATACAGAGGAATTTATTTTAATGAAGCATATGGTTCGATTGATAATTGTGAATTTTATAATTGTTATTCCGGGATTCATCTTTACCGTACAAATTATACAACTGAGGATCCCCATATATCAAATAATTATTCGCATGATAATCAGTTTGGAATTGTTATGTATTATTCATCACCGTATTTAACCGGAAATGAATTTAATAACAATTGGCGCGGCGTAGGATGCACCGATTACTCATCAGCCTACTTAGGTTATGCTGGTTCTTTCGGTAATAATTATATTCATAATAATCAAATAGGTGTTTTTGCTTACGGTTATTCAAATCCCTTTTTAGGACGTTCAACCTGTACAATTCAAGGGGGAAACAATCGGATAGAAAATAATTCATACAAAGAGCTATACACACATACATACTGTACAATTATTGCAGAAAATAATTGGTGGGGCAATAATCCACCAATTTCTTCTCAGTTTTATGTTGCAAGTAATTCAAGTTTGGATTATAACCCTTGGCTTATGTCCGTACCTCAATACAGGCAATTAACAAATAGAGAAAATTCTCCAGAAGAATTACTATATAATGAAAAATTAGCTCCAGGCAACAATACCGAAGCCTCTAATGAAATAAACATAGATGCTGAATTAATTTTAACAGAAAATCAAGAATTAGAAAACGAAATTAAAAGTTCATTTAATTCCCAATGGCCAATATATTGGAAGCTATTATATGCCCGTAACCTTATTGATGTTAAAAAATATAAATTTGCACAAAAAATTTGTAGAGATATAATTATAGATCATCCCGATTCAACTCTTTCTTACTATGCCCTTGACTTACTATGGCGTGCAAGTAGGAGGTATGATAAAGATTCGCTGACTATATTTTTAAATAACATTTCAAATGCGCAAATTAAAAAATCTTTATTTAGTGCAGCCGAATTAATGCTTGCCGG
>Ga0100387_10000211_pt1 | contig 47986 bp, 39 predicted proteins | sample CryGeymeta201511_FD_81547 | JGI IMG/M metagenome (GOLD analysis project Ga0100387, IMG submission 81547) | Groundwater microbial communities from Crystal Geyser aquifers in Utah, USA - Crystal Geyser metaG 2015-11 | ecosystem: Environmental > Aquatic > Deep subsurface > Groundwater | place... | reverse complement strand
TTCCCATTTTTCTCACTAGTCTAACGACCGTAGTGGCATTTTTATCCCTGGCGTTTGCGCCTATCCGGCAAATGCTGGGTTATGGTATCACGATTGGAGCGGGAATCGTCTGGGCGTGGCTGCTTTCCACCACGTTTTTACCGGCGATGATGATGAAAAAAAAATGGAACCCTGCATCCCGTGCGATTACAAAGCCAAGCCTTCTTGAAATAGTAACTGGTAAATTCGGATACCTCGTCATCCGCCATCCTAAAAAAGTTTTGTTGGGAGGACTCGTCATTTTGGGAGTGGGTATATGGGGATTGTTCCTGCTCAGGGTTGAAGTGAATATCATAACCTTTTTCAGACCCGGTACCGAAATACGGGATAGCCTTGAATTTATGGATCTGGAAATGACCGGTACAATGGACCTTGAATTGCGGCTGGAAGGAGACCTGAAATCACCGCAGAATTTACAGAAAATCGTTAATATACAGGCGTTTCTTGAAACACATCCCGCTGTAAATACGTCCATATCCATTGCCGACGTCATCAAACAGATGCATCGTACCGTGATGGATGACGATCCCGCATTCGATACGATACCGGATTCCCGCGAAAAAGTGAATAATTTGTTCACATTGTATTCCATGTCCGCTGATCCTGATGATTTCAGTTCATTAATTGACTATGATTATAAAACGGGATTAGTGACGACTCTGATGAGAAATATTTCTACCAGCGATATTGTCAAATTTGTAAACGAAATCAAATCGTATCTTGCAGAAAATATCGATGATCATATGTCGGTCACGATCACGGGGATGCTGGTGATATTCAATGATCTGGTTCATTTACTGGTTCGCTCCTCATTAATGAGTATATTTTTATCCATTGTCCTCATTGCGATCATTGCTGCAGTTTCTTTTAAAAGGATGACTTGGGGACTCCTGGCGGTAATCCCCTTATCGGGTGCAGTGATCATGAACTTCGGATTAATGGGCGTTTTTGGGATTCATCTGAGTCACATTACCGCAATTCTGTCTTCAATTATCATCGGTGTTGGAGTGGATTTTGCGATACATTATATTAGTCAGTTTAAAAATATGGCATGTCATGGGATTGGAAAAAATGAGCTGAGTCAACAAGTGGTTCGTGAGGTGGGATATCCCATCGTGCTGGACGCCGCATCCAACATGTCATTTGGCGTACTGTTATTTTCCGTCTTTATTCCCGTGATGCACATCGGCGGTTTGATGGTGTTTGCCATGGTGTCTACCTCCATTGGCACACTGACCCTGCTTGCAGCAGTGATAGAAATATTTAATGGAAAATTAAGCAATGGCAGATGATGTTACACAATTATCTCTTCTATAAATAGAAATATCATTTTGAAAGGAAATCTAATGAAAATTCATCCATTTTTAAAATACGTCGATCTCACCATTATTAGTGTGATCCTGGCAGCCACATCCCCTGCATTTGGGCAGACCGGATATGATGTCGCCAAATCTGTGGATGAACGACCCGAGCCTGCGGATATGAAGACAGATCTGACCATGATCCTCACCAATTCGAAAGGTCAAACCCGTACATCCACACTGAGACTGATAAATGTTGATGGGGGTAAAAAGCAAATGCTGTGGTTTCTGTCACCGGCGGACGACAAAGGGGTTTCGTTCCTGAAAATTGAACATGACGATCAGGATGACGAACTTCGGTTATGGCTGCCGGCGTTTAAAAAAGTGAGACGGATATCCTCAAACAAAAAATCCGAGGCATTTATGGGATCGGATCTGAGTTATGAAGATATGACCAACCGTGAACTGAACGAGAACAATTATGAACTGCTCAAAGAGGATGAGGTTGTTTTAAACATCCCGTGTTTTGTGATCCAAACAGTCCCGAAACCCATTGCAGAATCGGAATACAGCCGGCATGTCACCTGGATTGCAATGGATGGTCGCTATCCGGTAAATGAAGAATCCTATGACCACGCCGGGAAATTATTAAAAAGCAAAACATTTATCTTTAAAAAACAAAATGACTATTGGATACCGACAGAGATCTACGTGGAAAACATCCAGAAAACCCATAATACGCGGCTCAATTTTAAGAATATTCATATAGATACCGGCGTTGATGATGATCTTTTTCAGGAAAAGAACCTGAAGCGGCTCCCGATTGAATAATGAGCGCGGAATGAAACGATTTTTTATCCTCCTGGCAGTCGGTATGGAAATCCTGTATGCACAATGGAATTACGCCGGATACATTCATCCTTCAGAAATGATCAGTACTTTAACGGGAAAAGAAATCGCATTACCGTTCAGATTGAGTGAGTTCAAATTTTCATACACAAAAGGAGATTTTGATTTAAAGATCAGCACAGCCATTGAAACCCGCTGGTCATCGGGTAAAACCGAGGCGGATCTGCGGGAAATGTATGTAATCTGGTATCCGTCATTTGGTGAAGTGTCGGTGGGGAAACAGATTCTGGCGTGGGGGGCCGTAGATGGAAACAATCCCACAGATAACCTGAATGCGTACAATTATTATTATATGTTTTTGGCAGGTACAGATCGAAAGATCGGGTCATTATCCATAGCTGTGAATTACTATGCAGGTGACTGGAAACTGACTGGTGTTGTCATCGGAGAACATCGTCCCAACAAACTTCCGTTTAACGAACCGGACTTCCCCCTGGAATTACCTCCTGAACCGTCTCATTTTTTACCGGTTGGAGATCCGTTGGAGTATGGATTAAAGGCACAGATAACGGCGGGAGAAAGTGATATTTCATTTTCATGGTTTAAAGGACATGACCGAAGTTTTGCTCTCGCCGATCCGGAAAAGTTTACCGTCGGTTTCCGAAAAACCGATATTCTGGGTGTAGACATTGTAAGATTTTTGGGGGATGTGACCCTTAGGGGAGAATCGGCGTATTTTCTCACAGGAACGGATTTCAATTCCCCATTTCAGGTTAAAGCGGAATACGGACAATATGCGCTTCAAATGGAGTACACCACATTATCGGATATCACGCTTAACGCACAACTGATCGGCAATCAATATTTTTGGTTTTCAGGATTAACCCTTGATCCGGCATTGGGTCCCGTACCCGTGACGAAGCACAATTTTCAGATGGGGACGGGAACGCCCTTTGCTGTGATTTCCGACAGCGGATTATTAACTTCCGCCTCCGGGCAATTGTTGGATAACCGGCTGGAATTGAAAGGGCTTCTGTACAAAAACCTGAAAGATGCCGGCACCATGCTGGGGGGGGAAATCAATTATTCTCCCGTTGAAAATTGGACAATTCACCTTGCACTCAATCAGTTCATCGGGGATTCATCCGATCCCAGGAATGTGTTTACCACCTTAGAAGCATTTTCGCATATTCGGGCAGGCGTTGAATTTAATTATTAGGGAAGGTGTCGCCCCTCCGGAGCTTTTTGTGATTGCCATCTAATCTTCTCCGGATGGCTCATTTTTCATTCTCTGGAATCTCCCAAATACCCACTGCATCATTCATAAGTGAACCCAGGTACAGATAATTTTCATACTGGAATACGTTGGTGATAGCACATAGTGTTTTACCGGATGTGTCGTGATAACTGTCCACAATCTGCCCACCCAGGTCTATTCGAATGATCAGTCCGTACCGCGTGGGACGGGGTCTCAGAATCTCAGGAAGGTACATCAGGATTCTTTTGATCCAGGGTCGTGGATGAAAAATAACATCCACCATTTTTTTTCTTGGTGAGGCCATCGAGACCCAGTACATGCCGGATGTGCTTCTATCCAACCCGTCCGGGAATCCGGGAAGATTATCCATGAAAATTTCGCTTTCGCCCCGTTTATATCCATTCAGCCAGACTTTCCGTATTCGATACGCACTGGTTTCATTGACCAACAGGAAGGACTCATCCGGTGACAACTGGATGCCATTGGCAAAATAAAGTCCGTCAATCACTTTTTTCAGTTCTCCGGTTTCAAGGTGGTATTCCCAGACACTGCCGAGTGGTTGATGCAACAGGATATCAAAATAAAAACTTTCCAGACCTTCAAGGCTGCTGGCGTCGGTGAAATAGACTACATCATCAGACGAAATCGTCAGGTCGTCTATCAGATGAAACTGCCCTCCGTTGTTTACCAGAATTTTCATGTCTCCATCCGGTGAAAAAGAAATCAATCCCAAATTGGTATGGCAGACAATCAGGTTTTCCTGGGAATCCATCGCCAAACCCAGCGGGCGGCCTGTAGACCGAAAAAACGGGGTTAGTATTCCACTGGTGGTAAATTTGAATATGGTACCGTCGGAATTGGATATAAACAGATTCCCCTGCGAATCCCGGATGACATCTTCCGGACCGGAGACTTCACCATCCAGGAGGCGAATCGCAGACGTCAGCATATCATTGGGTGCGAGCCGGTCATTCATTTCTGGTGCGGGTGCCGGGGTAAACGGCATTGGTCTCATGTGGGGAACATGGCGATAGTTCACGGCGACATAAACAATGATCCCCAGTAGGACTAAAACAAATATCCGAATAAATAATTTCATAATTTCCCCTTTTTTGTGGTTGCAGTGCCGACCCTCAGGCTCTGCAGGTTTCTGTTAAAATTTCAGACACGTGTGTGGGGTCAATTTAAACGTCTTCATTATGTTTTTTACAGTAATAATGAATATCATCATGAGGGATGTACCCCATCTTCTGAAAAAACGCCACAGAGGCATTGTTACCTTCATCAATCAGGCAGGCGATGATACGGATATTTTTTTGTTCGAGGGCAGATTCTACTGTCATCAGCAAACGCTGTGCAATGCCCGTATGCTGCTCATCAGGATGGACTGCCAACCGGTTGATCCACCCCTTTCTGCCGTCATGGGTACCGAAGATGACACCAATGATCCGGTGATTCCGTTCTGCCACAAAAAATGAAGCTGTATCCCTATCTATTTCTCGTCTGACCACACTTTCAGAGTCTCTGCCCCCGGGTTTATAAGGTAACTCTGCATCCTCCCACAAGGTCCGAACTGCGGGATAATCTTCGATGACAAATGGCCGGATCTTCACCGGATGCGCAGGGACTGTCATTCAATAGGTATAAATTTATCCGGATTCGAGATGATTTCTTTAAATATTCCTAACCCCCGAAGGCAGTAAAAACCATCGGCAATTCTCTCATCAAATGAAAATTTTAAGGAGATTGTGGATACCGCCTGAATCTCACCCTGAGCATCCACGATAACCTCTTTCTGCTGCTTACCGATGGTTAAAAAAATAGGGATATTTCCATATTCGTACAAATGATGGTAAGCTGAGTCCAGGCTGATACTCCCCAGATTAGCAATCATAATACTGGCAAACATGGGATCGTCTTCGATAAAGAAACCGGGCAGCAGTCCAAAATGGTCCAGCACCATTAACAATTTTGCCATCGGTCCGATGATCATGGAAGGGAGTTTAAATATCAGGGACAATTCCTTATCGGTGTGGGAAAGTTTGTCACTTTTTTCTTCGGAGATGGTATCGGTCAATTTTTTCACCAGCGTTTTGAAATCCCACATGGGGTCGATTTTCCGTTTAATGGCAATAACGGATCCGGTATCATCCATTTTTTTCTTTGCGCTAAAGGATGCCCAGATGCCATGTCGTTGATAAATACGGTGTCCTGCAACAAAGCGGTTTAATCGTGGACGGTCATTTAATATTTGGCCGGTGACCCACAGAACCAGGTGAAGAATTGTTGCCTTTTCGCCTGTTTTCTCCCGAAACCGGTGCAAAAAATCCCGGACTTTCCCCACCGGGATTTTTTGTTCGTAGAATACAACGGATTCGTTCCTGCCCTTCATGATGTACGGCATGATCCTGCGTGTCAGGGATAGGTTTTTTACGTAGGTTCCGTCGGGTCGGTATTGAAACGGCATATGGATTCCTTTAAATGATCGGATCGTGCAGGTTATCGGGGTTGATCCTGGCAGAATAGAGGATGACTGCCGGACCGCTCAACCAAACATTTTTCCATTCCGGATCAAATTCCAGCAGCAGCTTTCCTCCGGGGACGACAATTTGGAGGGGACTTTTCAATGCCTGTGACTTTGCCGCATGGTACGCTGCTGCTACGGATCCGGAACCACATGACAGCATGACATTCTCAACTCCCTTTTCATAAGTGATCACTTTAATTGCATGGGGGTCAATCCGTTCAAAAAAGTTCACGTTGATTCCGCGGGGAGCAAATTCGGCGGCATATCGAATACCGGGTGCAAATTCTGCGGCTTGTTTCATGGTAAATCGTTGCACTTCTGTGGCAAAATGGGTTGCGCCGGAATCCACATGGCGGCCTGAAAATCCTTCTACGGTGATCAGATCGCTTTTGTACACAGGGGGAGTCATTTTCAAACGGATTTGGTTATCGTCCGACATATCCAATTCATGGGACCCATCGCCAGCTAAAAAATATAGATGGTTATCGACGACCGTACCCCTATTTTTAATAAATACTCCGGCACATCGTGCGCCGTTGGCACACATAGTCTCCCAGGTACCGTCGGAATTGTAATAGTCCATTTTAAAATCGAAGTCCGGCGCTTTTGAAAGCACCAATACCGCATCGGCGCCTACCCCCGTCCTCCTTTGGCAAATCCGCGAAATGAAGGATTTTTCCCGAATGATATCCGGCGATTCCGCTGCATCAAAGATAATGAAGTCGTTTCCGGTACCGTGAGCTTTGGTGAATTTTATGCCGGTATTCATCGGAGTTCTTTGACCGGTTGTTGCAAATTGCCTCGGAACTTACATTTGGACATAGTCAAAAAGGTCAGTCCCTAAATAGTAGGTAACAATTAATAAAATCAGGGCTGTCACCCTGAGGAATATGATAAAACCAAACGCCGAACGTCCTGTTTTGCAAGCTTTTTTCAGTTTTGCATTTGACCAGTGGATCAGAAGAATGGATAAGATCGCAAAAGTCAGTTTGTAATGAAAATTTGGAAACTTCATCCAAAATGGCTGGGTGATGATCATCCACAAACCCAGCAGGGGAGTCAGACCGGAAAAGATCATCTCGGTGATGAAAACTATTTTCGCCGTCAGGTTCGTGAGTACCTGGGACTTCTTTTTTAAAGCGAGGATAAAAAGCGTCATTGAAATCGACGACAGCAGGAATATACTGGCGAACCACAAATGGACAGTAGCGACTATGGACATATTTTCTCCAATCAATTAATATAAATTACATAATTCGGTGTGTCAGACCCAAAATGATCTGTTTATTTCCAATTCGGGATAAAAATACAGGTAAAAAAATTTTCACTTTACAGATGGATATCCTTACCGGAAATCATCGTGATATCACCAAAAACTTTGATTTGCGATTCGATTTCTTTGCCAATCCCGGAGAGGATGCAGGTATATCCGGTACGCAGAAAATACCGCGGAAGAATGGTCGAAATATCTGGTACTGTTACCGCCTTTAGCGACGGAATATAATCGTTTACCCAGTCCGCAGGCAGATCGTATAATGCCATTCGCGTCAGTTTTGCTGAAAGCTGTTCCGCTGTTTCGAGAGACAGTGGAAAAGATCCGCACAAATACCGAACCGATTCCCGGATCTCGACATCCGATGGAGGATCGCTTCGGAGCCGGTCCAATTCCTCAAATATGATCCGTATCATTTCGCCCGTGGATTCGGTTTTGGTAGATGTCCCGATTGTGAATGCACCCTGATGAAACATCCGGGTAAATCCGCTCGAAATGGAGTATGTGAGACTCCGTTTCACTCTGATTTCAAGATTCAGCCGGGATGTAAATCCACCGCCAAATAATGAATTTGCCACAAGGATGGGAATCGTATCGGGGTGATTCTGGTAAATTCCCGGGACACCCATGAGAATATCTGTCTGTACGGCATCTGACTTGTCCAGGACTATCAAACGGTTTTGAGACAGAAGGGGAATAGTTATCCGCTGTTTTTCGTGGATTTCCCCGGTGTGCCATGAAGAAAAAATATCGGCAATTTTTTCAAAAGTGCCCTCAATCTGAAATTTACCTGTTAATACTAAAACCGCATTGTTTGCGATGATATGGCGGATATAAAAGGATCGGATATCCTCCGGCTGAAGTGCATGAATTTCTCTTAAAATTCCGTTTTCAGGGTTACCATATGGGTGGTCGAAGCCATAAAAGTACGTCTGAAAAAAGTACGCACTCAGTGATGACGGATTATCCTTTATCCCCTTGATGGCGGCTGAAACCCGCTGTTGTGCGGCGTAAAACTCAGGGTCTGAAAAATGGGGTTTCATGACCATGCTGCCCACAAAATGCAGCGCAAGCTTCAGGTCTTTTTGGAGAAAATCCGCAGATATGATGGAATAATCCGGTGCAGCGCCGGTATTCACCTGTCCCCCCAGAAAATCGATGGCTTCAGAAAATTTATCTGCTGAATATTTCCCGCACCCTTTTTTAAGCAATTCAAGCGTGAGCAACGCGCTTCCGGATTTTCCCTTTTCTACGGAAGTACTCCCGGATTTGATCAGACATTTCACAGAAACCAGCGGCATTTTGTCAATGGGCATCATCATCACTCTGAGTCCATTCGCCATCGTCCGGGTTTCAAAGTCCGGGAACCGGACTCGATCAGGAGTCATGAGGTGTCCCATTCTGGTCCGGAATCAGTCTGATGATTATCCGGTTATCTCGTCGTAAATAAGTCTGTGCAGCCCTCAAGACATCCTGCCGGGTAACCGACATATACCGGTCGATCATCCGGAATACCATTTTGTGATCATTGAATACCATATGGTAATTTGATATTTCGGTACACTTTCCCAACTGCGTTGATAATTCGTAAATCAATTGAGACGTCAGTTGATTTTTGGCTTTTTGGAATTCTCTCGGTGAGACTAATTTTTCGGTAAGCTGGTCAATCTGGTCATCGAATTGTTGCAGCGCCCGGTCACCGGATACGTCCGGACGAACCCTGAAATCGAACAGAAAGAGGTCCGGGTCAATCCCCCAGTGAAACGTGCCGGATACGTCAATCGCAATCTTGGCATCATGAACAAGTTTTTTTACCAGCCGGGAACTGTCGCCGTCTGCCATAATCTGCTGAATGATGTCAAGCGCCGATGTATCAGGGTGGCTGCCCGCACAACCGAGGTATCCCATTAGCCAGCGTTCCAGTTCAGCCTGCCGTCTGATTTCAATCTTTTTTTCACCGGAATACCCGGGTTCAATTGCAGGCCGGCAGTCGTCCACAATCACTGGTAACATAGCGCCATATGCCGTCTCCAGTTTATTGATCAGTGGTGAAAATTCGACATCTCCTGCAACAATGAGAATAGCGTTTGACGGGGAATAATATTTTCGATAAAAAGATTTGCAATCAGCAAGGGTCATTGCATTCAGGTCATCCATCCATCCGACGACAGGCCAATGATAAGAGTGGGTGGTGAAGGCATGTTTGTATAATGCTTCCCACATCGTCCCCGTGATGGAGTTTTCGGTGGACATGCGCCGCTCCTCTTTTACGATCTCACGCTCGGATGTAAACATTTTTTTGGTCAGTGAAAGATTGGCCATCCGGTCGGATTCCATGTCAATCACAAGATCCAGACATTCACTTGGGAATACATCATAATAAAAGGTCATGTCTTTGGATGTCCATGCATTTGAATTTCCCCCACTGGATTCAAGGAGATGGTCGAAGACGCCCTCGCCAAATTTTTTTGATCCGTTAAACATCATGTGTTCAAACAGATGAGACATTCCGGTAATTCCGTGGGACTGACCGGGTTTTTGGTACTCGTTTCTGGACCCTACTTTAAATGTCGTGCTGTAGCAGATAATGGGTAATGAATGATCTTCGATGATCAGGACCAACAACCCGTTTGACAACCGGTGTTCCAGAATAGGGAATGTGTACGTAATCGCTTTCAATGATTCAAATATTCGCCTTGTTAAGAGCGCTGAATTTATGACGGTAATGGGAGGAAGGATGAGCGAAAAAACGGGGGTACCGGGAATTAAAAAAAGTAATTTCACCCGATCGCATAAAACAGGATATCATTTTTATATATCGGAGAATTTCACTCAAAAACCGGGCGATAGAGTTGAATTGAAAAATAATCAGATGGCGAATGACCGTGAAGACTTATACCTGACATCCGGTCAGGCGGGTTCATCCCGTTGACCAGACGGACACTCAAATAATTGCCAGACTTGAATTTTTCAATCAATAATCTCCCGGACCAGCCACTTGCAACCCTGCAAAATGACGAGGGAGCAGAGGCAACATTTTTTTAATAATAATATTGTTTTGGCAGTTATAACCGGTGCATGGAGTACCCTCTAATTCCTGTAAAAAACGGTGATTTCCGCCTTATATTACGCGTTCGTTTTAATATGACAGAATCCACAAAATACCCGATCAATAAGATTAATACTCCGGAAAAATTGGACGAAGATTATCTTGCAGAACAATCCCTGCGCCCATCTCAATTTTCTGATTTCGTTGGGCAAAAAGAGACGGTTGAAAACCTGAAAGTTTACATCCAGGCAGCCAAACAAAGAACGGAAGCCCTGGATCATGTATTGTTGTTTGGTCCCCCCGGATTAGGCAAGACCACCCTGGCGAATATCATTGCCAGAGAACTGGGTGTGAATATCAAACTGTCATCCGGGCCGGTACTTGACCGTGCCGGAGATCTGGCGGGTATCCTCACAAACCTTGCAGAACATGATGTCTTTTTTATCGACGAAATCCACCGTCTGAACAGTGTGGTTGAAGAATATCTGTATTCCGCTATGGAAGACTATACCATCGATATCATGCTGGACAAGGGACCGAGTGCGCGGAGCATCCAGCTAAACCTGAATCCGTTTACACTGGTCGGCGCCACCACCCGCCTGGGAAATCTGACCTCGCCTTTGAGAGACCGGTTTGGGGTTGTGCTTCGGCTGGATTTCTATAACTATGAGGAGTTAATGCAGATCATCAGACGGTCGGCGTCGATTTTGGGCGTCAGGCTTGATGAAGAGGGCGGTCATGAGATATCCCGGAGATCCAGGGGTACGCCGAGAGTGGCAAATCGCATTTTACGCCGTGCCCGAGATTTTGCCCAGGTCAACTCGAACGGGATCATCGACATCCATGTGGCAAAAGATTCACTGGAAAGACTTGGTATTGATGAAACCGGTCTGGATGAAATGGACCGGCGTATTTTGGATGCATTGGTGAACAAGTTCAGCGGCGGACCCGTCGGATTGGAATCGCTGGGTGTCGCCATCTCTGAAGATGCGCGCACCATTGAAGAAGTGTATGAACCGTATCTGATTAAAGAAGGGTTTATCCAGCGAACACCCCGCGGAAGAATCGCATTAGATAAAACATATTCACATTTGAACGTCGATCAAAAGACACGAAAAGATTCAAACGAATCTGGACAGAATCAATCAACATTATTTGAAAATTAAAGAGGATTTATGTTAATCGGATCACCTGAGAAACCCCCCCGTTTATCGGAATTTGAACTGGAAATACCGGAAAAATTGATTGCACAGTTTCCTGCAGAAAAACGAGATGAATGCAAACTAATGGTACTGGACAGATCAGATCTGTCCATCAAACATCGTCAGTTCAAAGATGTGGTAGAATATTTCAGAAAAGGGGATGTGCTTGCCGTAAACAACACCAAAGTGTACCCCGCCAGATTATTCGCCCGAAAAGACAATAACGACTCCATCGTAGAAGTATTTCTCCTTCGTGAATTGCAAAAAGATCTGTGGGAAGCCATGGTAAAACCGGCGCGGAAAGTCCGCATCGGCAATAAACTTCACTTTGGCGAAGACATCACCTGCGATGTCATTGACAATACCATTTCAGGCGGCAGAGTCGTCCGATTTGAATATTCTCTCGATTCTCTCTATCCTTTCATCGAAAAAGAGGGATTGTCCCCCTTACCTCCGTATATCAAGCGAGACCCTGTCCCGGATGATAAGATGAATTATCAAACGGTATATGCATTGGAGCGCGGCTCTGTGGCTGCCCCCACCGCAGGCCTGCATTTTACCAAAGAACTTCTGGATAGCATACGTGCCAAAGGGGTGAAAGTGGTGGAAGTCACACTTCATATCGGGCTGGGTACATTTCGGCCGATCATGGTGGAAGACCTGACCCGTCACAATATGGACTCCGAGTACTTCCATATTTCTTATGAAGCAGCAGACACTATCAATGCGGCACGGAAAAAGAAACGGTCGGTGATGGCAGTAGGTACATCCACGGTTCGCGCCATGGAAACCGTGGCAGTTTCCCGGACACAGATCACCGCCAAAAAAGCCTGGACCGATAAATTCATTTTTCCGCCCTATGACTTTAAAATGGTGGACAAACTGGTAACGAATTTCCACCAGCCTAAATCCACACTTATGATGATGGTCGCTGCATTTGGGAAAAAAGATTTCGTACTCGAAGCCTACCAGGAAGCGATCCGGAAAAAATACCGTTTCTACAGTTATGGCGATGCCATGCTGATCATTTAACCATCCACGCACCGGTACCAACCGCAGGGATAAACATGAGAATCGGGCAGGGAATAGACACACATCAGTTGGCAGAAGGCATTCCGTTGATCATCGGGGGGGTGACGATTCCCTATCCCAGAGGATCGAAGGGCCACAGTGATGGTGATCCCCTGCTCCATGCCTTGGTGGATGCTCTTCTCGGCGCCATCGCCGAAGGTGATATCGGGACGCACTTTCCGTCATCCGACCCAAGATGGAAAGTTGCCAACAGCCGGATATTTATCACTCATGCAATGTCGTTGGTGAAATCCCGGGGTTTTTCCGTTGTCAACGCAGACTGTACGGTCCTGCTACAGCAGCCTGCTCTCAAGCCCTACATCCCCGAAATGCGTGAAATCATTGCCGGATTTTTGAACGTCGATACGACCCGAATATCCGTCAAAGCCACCACCACCGACCACCTGGGTTTCATTGGCCGGGGAGAAGGCATTGCCGCCATGGTCTCTGTAGCGTTGGAATAATTAAACCACGATGCGAACGGCAAGTTGGGTGGCTTTCGACGCTTCGCCTGATCTTACCGGTTTTCCAATACCAAAAAAACCACCCATCAGACTCCACCCGCCATTTTTCCAGAGTCAATTCGTTCTGTCTGCAATACATTCATCAAGTCATTCACCCATCACCGCCGCAAAACACCGTAAATTTTCCCCGTTAAAGAAAGCTCCAAAACCATGAGTGTACATCCTTTTCAGACGTTAAATTGCCGGGTTATCAAAAACACAGTCATTTCCTTGTTAATCAGTGCGTTTCTGTTTACCCAAAGCAGCCGTGTCGATGATTCGTGGATGCTCTATGATGATACGGAAGTGGCCGTGGTTCATATCACTATTGACCCGGCGGTTCTCCAATGGATTTATGAAAATCCCGACAGTGACAGTCTGCATGTGGCACAGCTTCACTTTACTAACTCTCAAATTGATGAAGATGTAGTTGATATTGGTTTTCGACTCCGTGGTAACACTTCGAGGGATGCGCTGAAAAAGTCGTTCAAAGTGTCTTTCAATACCTTTGTACCGGGACGTGAATTTCACGGAATAGACAAAATGAATCTCAATGGCGAGCACAATGATCCGTCGATCATGCGGTCAAAGATCTGCTGGGATATATATCAGCGAGTGGGGATGAACGCTTCCCGGGCTGCTCACACTGCGGTGTACATCAATGGTGAATATTATGGGCTTTACATTTCCGTTGAACACATCGATGACGAGTTTCTGAACAAAAACTTTGCGGATGATACCGGAAATTTGTGGAAATGTCTCTGGCCCGCAGATCTCTCCTACCGTGGAGACAACCCGGAAAACTATCTGCCCTGGATTGATGAAAGCCGTCCCTACGAACTCACCACAAACGAAGACGGCAATGATTTCACGCAGCTTGCCCGACTCATCTCCGTCATCAATAATACTCCCGACAACCTGTTCGCAGATTCACTGGAACAGGTGCTGTATGTGAATGAAGTCCTGAAATATATGGCAATGAATGTCCTCACCGGGAACTGGGACGATTATTGGTATCTCATGAACAATTACTATCTGTACTATGAACCGGACGCAGATAAATTTCACTGGATTCCCTACGATTACGATAATTCGCTGGGCATCGACTGGTTCAATATCGAATGGTCTCAATCCGATCCCTATGCATTCCCGGTGATGAATAATGATCCCCGGCCATTGATAGAACGGCTCCTTGCCAACACCCGGTACCGGAATCTCTACACCCGTTTTTTATCCTTCTTCCGGGATATGATCGATTCTCCCGACTGGCAGCCCTACCTGGAGGATTTTCGAACGCTCCTCTATCCATGGGCAGAACCGGATCAGTACCGTCGGATGGATTATGGTTTCGACGATGAGGGCGGAATGGATGATTTCTTGAATTCGTACGATGCGAATCACTACGAAAATCTCCACGTCAAACGAAGCCTTGTGGAATTTCGGGACATGCGAATCAATTCCCTGCAGGGTGTTCTGAATTATATTCCCATGGCGCCCCTCATTTATGACTGGCAGATGGTTCCCGCCTATCCGTTACAAGGAGATTCATTGATGATCTCCGCATCTGTATTTGACCCGAACGGGGTGACATTTGTGCAATTGCAATTTACTCCGGCAGGCGGATCCCAGCAATTATTCAGTCTGCAGTACAACCCTGTACCGGGCGCCACAAAAGTTGAAGAAGCCGACCGGTGGCACGTCCAAATTCCATCATTGCCTGAAGTGAATACTGCGCAACTCCGGTTTGTGGCGATGGATAGTAACGGACAAATTGCATTTTATCCGCCAACCGGAACGATCGTGATCACCCTTTTTAACAGCGTTGAATCCGGACTACGGTTGAACGAGCTGATGGCATCCAACTCCATAACCATCGCTGATGATGAGGGTGAATTTGATGACTGGGTTGAACTGTACAATTTAAGCAATCATCCCATCGTGCTGGACGGACTGTATCTTAGTGACAATCCAAATAATCTCACCAAATGGCAATTCCCCGCCATTCAACTTGAAATCCCCCGGGCAGACTATCTGATGGTTTGGTGCGATGAAGATGAATCACAGTTGGCATTGCATACCAATTTCAAGCTCAGTGCCGGAGGAGAATTTGTGATCATCACTGCAACAAATGGAACGGATATCGTAGATCTGATCGAATTTGATGCTTTAGGGACCGATGTCTCCTATGGTCGATTTCCGGATGGCACCGGTGAGTGGGTGATTCTGCCTGAAGCATCTCCGGGTAGCTCAAACGACCTTGGGATAGGATGTGGTGTGGGAGATCTCACCTGCGATGGCAGCGTGGATGTTTTGGATATCGTCGGGCTGCTAAGCTGGATATTAACCGGCTACGCCCCGGATCCGTGGGAGTTCCTCTCGGCTGATGTGAATACCGATGATGAGATGGATATTTTGGATGTCGTCATGATAGTGGATATGATATTGAACGGGTGATCGTAAACCTGAAGAATTCCTTTTATCTGAACAGGGCAATCAGGATTTTCACCACAAAATACCATGAATGGTTAATGGAGGCATTCAGCCCTGGATCATCGGGATATCAAAAGGATCAGATGAAGGAAATCCCGCAAGAAATATATCCTGTTTGCCATCTAAATAGCATCGACAAAAACCCTTTTTATCCTGTGGCAAACAGGCTGAACATGGTAACTTTTTAAACCGAAAATAACCAGGAAATCTAAATTTATGAACAGAAAAACGTTTATCAAAGGCATCACGGGTGCCGGAATGCTGGCAGCCATACCTAAATTTGTTTGGGCACAAACCCCTCAACCCGCCAGAAAATATTCCATCATGGAATTGGTGGGTAAAAGGAAACCGGAACTCTTTGGCACCGAGGTCAAACTTCGAAAGCGGTCGTTTGAAGCGTTTTCCGACCTTCAAAATGAGGCATTTAAAGTCGGGATCAATGTGTATTCCCAGTCCAGTTATCGGAGTTTTGATCACCAAAAACAAATATGGAACCGGAAAGTGAAACAGTTTTTGCAAACCGGAATGACACCGGAACAGGCGATTAATGAACTGATAAAAAGTTCGACTATTCCCGGGACGTCCCGCCATCACTGGGGAACTGAACTGGATTTTATCGATATGGCCGTCCAGCCACAACCTCTCGATCGCCTCGAAGTTAAAAATTATAAACCCGGGGGTGAATACGAGCATCTGCAGTACTGGCTGTTGGATAACGCTGAAAAATTCGGTTTCTTTCTCACCTATACGGACGACCCCAACCGCAAGGGCTTCCGATATGAACCCTGGCATTACAGTTTCGCTGAAGAAGCGAATCCAATATTCAAGGAATTTATCAACATCAACTGGAAAGAACATGTAACCGATATTTCAATATCCGGTAGTCATCTGTTCACTCCGGAATTTCTGGACAAATACTACCGCGAGAACATATTGGGAATTCCTGCCGCTTTGTTGAAATTGTAAGATTTATCTCATGAAAAATAATTCTTCGCTCAGGATACAGTTTTTAGGCGGGGCAAGTACGGTCACGGGATCAAAAACATTAGTGGAGGTTGGCAACTGGCGCATCCTTATCGACTGCGGTTTATTTCAGGGATTAAAACAATTGCGATTATTGAACCGTGAGCCGTTCCCGGTCAATCCAGCATCGGTTGACGCGATTATTCTGACCCACGCCCATCTTGATCACTGCGGATACATTCCCCTCATTGTGAAGTCTGGGTTTACGGGAGCTATTCATTGTACAGCGCCAACGCTTGACCTGACGGGTATCATTTTGAAAGACAGTGGAAAAATTCAGGTGGAAGATGCACATCATGCGAATTTGAACCGGTACACCAAACATGATAAGGCAATACCTCTGTACACTCAGGAAGATGCTGAGATCGCCATGCAGCAATTTATTCCCCACAACACCAATGAATGGGTGGGCATTGATGACAATTTAAAATTTCGCTTTTTAAACAACGGTCATATACTCGGCTCTGCGTTCGTTGAATTACAGGCCGGTGAAAAACGTTTTCTATTTTCAGGCGATATGGGACGGACGGATCCGCTGTTAATGTATCCGCCTGTGAACGTCTTTAGCACTGACTATCTGATTCTTGAATCCACCTACGGGGATCGGCTACACCCGGAGGAAGACGCCAAAACTGTTCTGTTAGATATCATTAAAAGTACGTTCCGGAAAAATGGTATACTGATGATCCCCACATTTGCCGTGGAGCGTGCGCAGGAGATCATTTATCTTTTATACCGACTGAAAATAGAAAAAAAGCTACCAAATATCCCGATCTACCTTGATTCCCCGATGGGGATAAACTCCTCGAATGTTTTTGAGGCGTACCCCATCTGGCAAATTATCCCAAATGACCAAATCAATTCGATGTATGATATTGTCAAATTCATTATGAATTTTGAACATTCAAAGATGGTCGTGGCAGACAATAAGCCTAAAATTGTCCTTGCCGGGAGCGGCATGCTGGAGGGCGGACGCATCCTCCATTACCTGAATAACCATATCAATGATGAAAAAAATACATTGTTGTTTGTGGGATATCAGGCAGCTGGCACTCGTGGTCATTCAATTCTTAATGGTGCAGGCGAGATTAAATATTATGGATCGTATCATAAAATTAAATGCCGGGTGAGGGTAATTTCTTCAATGTCCGCTCATGCGGATCAGCAGGAGATTATCACGTGGCTTCGTCATTTTAAGGAAGAACCGGAGCGCATATTTCTCAACCATGGTGATCCCCATGCCATTGATGCATTACGGGTCAAGATCAATAATGTGTTGGGGTGGGACTGCCAAATCCCCCGAATGCACTCTGTATATCATCTTGTCAAGGCTCCGGAGACGGCTGAGAATTAACCGGGATTTGATGATATTGAGTATTTTAGTAAAAGACCATCCTTTTCAGGCTCTGGCTGTGATTCTATTTCCTACGGAGTCATATATTTTATGTAATCGAACGAATAAAAAAACGAAAAAATGATATTGAAACAATTACAGATAGTATCCGGATTTTTTGATAAAAGGAAAAAAATGCCAGGATTGTTTCAAATATTCAGAGTCATTTCGTTTTTACTGTAAAAGACGAAAAGATATCGTCTTATGGAGTTACGCTCTGCCGGTCGGACCACCGAAATCCATGATATCGATACCAAAGTGGCTGGCAGCGTTTTTCCATTTCTTATTGTCTGGGGTATTGAATATGAACCCCGGAACAGCCGGCATCAACAGCCAGTCTCCGTTTTCAATTTCCCGTTCAAGCTGACCGGCGCCCCAGCCGGAATATCCCAGCGTAAACTGAAATTTTCTGGGTCCTTTGTCATAGAGGATATCATCAATGATCTCCGGATTTACCGTCAAGGAGATTTCATCCGATATTGATAAGGTTCCATCAATGGAATAGCTGTGGTCATGGAGAAAAATCCCCTGTTCAATTCTGACGGGTCCTCCGAAATATACCATCGGATGGGGTTTTGCCTTATCCAATTGTGTCTGTCTGAGAATGTCTTCTACTTTGTTGGTTATCATCGGTTTGTTGATGATCAACCCCATGGCTCCCTTGTCATCGTGATCACAAAGATATACTAATCCCTGACGGAAAATAACATCTATCATATGGGGCATAGCTATGAGAAAATGGTTGGAGTAATTATCCATATTTGTCCACAATTTAAACAGAATTCAGTCGAATTAAGAAATAAATATCACCTAAAATATAGTTCGATTTTCAAACGCCATAACTGGATTAAAACCGGTAACGCTTTTTATTTCAAATATTTACACCTAATTTCCGATAATATTCAACTCGAATTCCCGGATCATAAAAAGGAACGCAATGAACAAAATGACCATAATGCCCTTGCCCTGGAGGTTGATCCAGGCGACCTTTGTAAGCCGCCCCAACCGGTTTATCACCATTATTGAGTTGAATGGCATTGAATATGAAAGCCACCTGCCGGACCCGGGCCGACTGAAGGAATTATTACAACCGGGTGTAAAACTCATGGTGAAAGCAGAACCGGGTGAACATCGAAAAACCAGGTTTTCTACCCAGGCTGTTTATCTTGGGAATACGCTGATTTCCCTGAATTCCTGGCTGCCCAACCGGTTTGTGGATTTCCTCATCGCCGGCGGTCATCTCCCGTGGCTGCGGGGATGGTCTGTGTGCCAGCGTGAGTTTACAATCGGACACAGCCGCTTTGATTTTCTCCTCAAGAATGGAAAAGATACCCGGTTATTAGAAGTAAAATCCGTTACGCTGGTGGAAGGTATGATAGCGAAATTTCCGGATGCCGTGACGGTTCGGGGCGCCAGACACCTGAATCATCTGGCGGAATTGAGTAAAAGCGGACGAAAATCAGGAGTGTTATTTGTGATCCAGCGGGAAGATGCCACGCTATTCCGGCCGCAGTGGGAACGAGATCCGAAACTGGCGTATGCCTTGGTAGCCGCCCATGAATCGGGTGTGGATGTGCGGGTGATAAAAATGAAAATGACCCCAGAACTGTTAATCTACCTGGGCGAGATTCCATGGGATCTAAGGCGCACCGGGGATATTCCCAAAATCTGATATTCTCCGCCAGCGTGTATCCGGTACGGTCACCCCGCTACGGGATTTAATGGTCTGATACCTGCTATCCAAATACGACATTAAAAATCCCAGTCGGGGGAAGGTTGGGGCAGTCGGAAAATATCATCCCGATCAGTTCATCAGGTCCGTCCAGTTTATCGGTAAGGCGTAGTCCCGATGCAGAAACGGCGCCCAGCCACAACCGTGAAAAGGCACCGACCGTCGCTGTCAGAGTTGGCAGATCAGCATGAACACCGGGTTCAACGACAGACTCTTTTCCCAAAGTCAGGATATAATTTCCTGTTATCCCCCGCCATATTGCAGAATTATCCAGATATTTTTCAACAGGATCGTACAAATGCAGGTTGAAACTCAATGGATCGCCCGTAGCATGAACGGCGGAGATACATCGGGACAGATCACAAATTCTCACCTGCCAATAAGCGGTAGCATTATTCCGGTGTTCAAAGACGGATTTGTTGGTGATCCTACGATAGGAAAAGGGTTTATCTAAAAAATCCTGGAACTGCATCCCCCGGGGTTCACGAACCGTTACGAGCCGTATTTGCTCTTCAAAAGATTTTACCACCCCCAACAATTCCAGGAACTGTTCATCGTTCTGGTAAGTCATCCATCCGATATTATAGGGTCCCGTTTCGTAATTTTCTGTCGAAAATCCCAAATGATGGGTCAATTCTCCGGTATCGTCATTGGTAAATCCCAGTCCGAAACTGTTTTCTGTAAACTGAAATTCCGCAGAGGTAATATTTTGTGAAAATAAATTACAGGAACCGTGTCCGCGCTTACGGTTCAACCGGGATTGATGCATCAGCATCGCATCGTCCTTGGTGAGACGGCGGGGAATTCGGGGTTTTTTCATGATCTTCAATTGGGCAGGATCAAATGCAGTGAAATGCTCATACCCCCCGGTACCAAATCCCAGCCGGTCATAAAATCCCTGTTCAAACATCCCCAATGTACAGGCTGCCGCGCCATTAAGCGCCGCTTCCACGATGGCCATGGCTGTCATATTACCGGCAATTCCCTGCTTTCTGGCTATGTGACTTGTGGTGACGCCGGTGATACATGACATTGGGAGCAATTCATTCATGTATTGGATATCCCCATCTGCAGCAATGACCAGGCATTCTGCAGCCGAACGGATTTCTGTCACCCATGCATGTTGTCCTTTCAAAAACAGTTCCAGCAGACTGTCCTGATCCGGTTTGATCCAGCCGCATTCCATCCAAATCCGTTTGATCGCTTCAAAATCACGTTCCGGTTGATAATTTCTCATTCTGCCAACTCCTTTTCGGTTCTAAATTATCTGTTTATCCGACGTAAAAATAACATTAAATCCGAAGGAAAAATACAGGTTTCTTATCTATGCTGACCATATTCGATTTGTCTGCGCGGCAGGCAACACTCACCTTTTTGCTCTCTGCCGCATTCAGGGAGGTAGTCCCGCATACCAAGCTGATCGTGGAACACTCATTCACGGATGGCTATTTCTGCCACCTGGAGAACTGGGCGCCCATTACACCAGAAGATACCGTAAAAGCAGACTCGGTCATGCGCCAATGGTTGGCATCGGATATTCCCATTGAGTCTGTTTGTCTTTCAAAACCCATGGTGCGCCACCTGTTCAGCCAAAGCCATCTCATGAATAAGACAGCGATGGTTGATCTCTGGCCCAATAAGGATATCTCCGTCATCCGGTTGGGGGATATCGTAGATTATCAAATCGAACCTATGTGCCTGGATAAATCACAATTGTCTTTGTTTGAGCTGATGTCTTATGATCATGGGATGCTCATCCGGTTTCCGTCAATCCTTGAACCGGCGCATGTTCAGCCTTTTCATGACTATCCCCAGTTGTTTGAATTTATCGAAGAATACGAACAGTGGGGGTCCATCCTGCATATTGAATCTGTTGCCCAATTGAACGAACATATCAGAACCTGCGCCATCCGGGAACTGGTGTGGGTTGCCGAAGGTCTGCACGAAAAGAAAATCGCTAAAATTGCCGATGCCATTTGTGAAAACTTCCCTCATCGGCGGATTGTCTTTGTCGCAGGTCCGTCTGCGTCCGGGAAAACCACCTTTGCCAAACGCCTCAGCATTCAGCTTCGGGTGAATGGATTCACAACCCGGCACATTTCTATGGATGACTATTTTATCAATCGGGAAAATATCCCAGCCGATGAACACGGACATCAGGACTTTGAATCCTTTGAAGTGTTGAACACTGACCTGTTGACCCGGCGGTTGGATTATCTCTTACGAGGGTACAACATTCCGGTTCGACGGTTCAATTTTTCATCCGGCATAGGCCAGGATACAGACCAAAGGATTCAGTTGTCAGAGAAGGACATCGTCATTGTTGAGGGGATCCACGGTTTGAACCCTCAGTTGACTCGTGAACTGTCCGGAGATGACGTATGTAAAATTTATGTCAGCGCCATGACCCAGTTGAACATAGACGGCAATCATCGGTTTTCTACGTCCGATAACCGTCTGCTGCGCAGAATCGTTCGAGATTATAAATTCCGCAACTACACGCCTGAAGATACATTTTCCCGGTGGGATTCCATTCGCCGGGGCGAGGTCACCCATATTTTCCCCTATCAGGAAGGGGCAGATCACTTTTTCAATTCGGCGCTCATCTATGAATTACCCATCCTCGCAAAAAATGTCCTGCCATTGCTGGAATGTATAAATCCGGATTATTTCCTGATCACTCAGGTGAACCGGCTGAAGTTACTGCTCTCCCTCTTTATCCCGCTGAATGAAAGTATCGTTCCGGGGATATCCCTATTGCGGGAATTTATCGGAAAAAGCGAGTTTGACTACTCCTGAGAAAATCCGGTTACCGTCAAAATTTTTTGCTTTTGATAAACGGAACGAACCGCACAAATATATCATTCTGTTGAGTGAGATTTCCGCCCTCATCCCTGGTGATGATTGTCAACCGCTGCGCCTGATTCTGACTTCCCACCGGGATGATCAGGCGGCCGCCGGTCTTCAGTTGTTCTGTAAGGGCATCGGGGACCGATGGTGATGCCGCCGTCACTATGATCCCATCAAATGGGGCATATAGAGGATAACCGGAATGCCCATCGCCTAAAAACACGGACACATTATGATATCCCAGATCTGCCAGCCGTTTTTTGGATTGCTCATATAACGAAGGGATTACTTCAATGGTGGTGACCTGCCGGGCGATTTTTGCCAGGATCGCCGCCTGAAACCCGGATCCGGTTCCGATCTCCAATATGTGATGGTAAGGCAGGATGTGCAGCAACTGGGTCATATGCGCCACGAGGCTGGGCTGGCTGATCGTTTGTCCCTCACCGATGGGCAGCGGATCGTCCAGCATTGCAAATTTACCAAGGGATGCATCAATAAATAATACGCGGTCCACTTCCTGAAACGCAGTTAAGACAGCCGGGTCGGTGATCTCATGGCGCCGAAGATGGAAAGGATCATCCATTTGAAGCCTTCAGCCGTTTTAACAACTCATACTCAAAAGGTGTATTGACGTTGATCAGTTCTGAGCGAAATTTCTCGACGTTGACGGTGACCGGGTGAAGTTTTTTCACCACGGACAATAATTTGTAACTCTCCTGTTGCAAAGCCCTGTCAAACACATCGGCTGTACTCTGATGATACATGGCGCAGGTGGGATAGGACCTGCCATCTGCGACCGGGAATATCACACCCGAATTCTCCCCGGCAGCTGCCGGGTGAAGTAATTTTACCAGCGCACGGGACACCGCCGGCATATCCACGCTGATAAAAAAATTCCAGCCGCTGTCGGAATATTGAAGGCCTGTGAGAATCCCGTTGAGAACCGTCTGGGATGAAAACCGGTCTTTCAAAAAAGGAAGATGCGGATGACGGTTTTCTTTTCCAACAATGGTCACGGTGTCAAAATCCGGTGTAAAAGCACGGACCAGAATATCTGCAAATGTGACACCGTTAAACGTCAAAAGGGATTTATCCTTACCCATCCGCCGGCTGTCTCCGCCTGTGAGGATAAATGCATTCATTTTGCGGTGGCCGGATGGTAAGGCAGGTGGTGTGTGTTGATCATTATTTTGCTCCGTGATGATCGAAAATTTAACAGGCGGAACAGACTGTGAAAAAGCATAAACCAATCCATCATATCAGGGTAAAACATCTTGCAGGGTATGAAATATCACAATTATTTTTCATCCTTTTGAGGATATAAAATGGAACAAACATCCGATACTGCGGGACATTATTCACGCATGCGAAAAAAATTTTTAGACGGAGGTCTCGACGGATTTCTGGACTATGAAGTGGTGGAATTATTACTGAAACTGGCAGACAACCGCCGGGATCAGCGTCCCACTGCAAAACGATTAATCCGGGAGTTTAAATCTCTGAAAGGGGTTCTTGAATCCCAGCCGGATGACTTGAAGAAAGTCGAAGGCGTTGGTTCTGCCAATGTTTTCGGGATCAAGTTAATCCAGGCTGTTTCACGACGGTATCTTAAATCGCAGGTCATCAATGCCAATATTGTCAGATCATCGCAGGAGGTAATGGATTATCTACGTCACCTGTTGCGGGACAAAAGCCGGGAGTGCTTTGAAGTGATTATGCTGAACGGCAGAAACCGCATATTAGGGATTGAACAATTGTTCATTGGGTCCATCACAGCCAGCGCCGTATATCCCCGTGAAGTAATCAGACTGATATTGCAGAAGGATGCCGCCGCGGTGATCTTCGTCCATAATCATCCATCCGGGAATCCCATGCCCTCCAAAGAAGACCATGCCATTACCCGCAAGCTGGTAGCGGCATGTTCCACGATTGACGTATCCGTCCTGGACCATCTCATTATCGCCGGTGATCTGATCACCAGTTTCGCCGACAAAGGAATTCTGCCCACCGGGAAGAAAGACATGCGGGTTTGAAATGCCCATTGCCCATCATTCAAGAGAGAGACGCAGTTGAGGAATCCTGACGCCGTGCATTGTCTTTTGGACTTACTTCGGGAAAAAGAATTCTCTCATTGAATGGAAACGACTGTTTACAGCGATCCCACAGCCCGGCGAATATCCTCCAGCAGATCATCTGTATCTTCGATACCCACAGATAACCGTACCAAACCGTCGGACAGTCCCAATCGGTGTCGTTTTTCAGCAGGTACAGACGCATGCGTCATGGTGGCGGGGTGACATACCAGGCTTTCCACACCTCCCAAACTCTCCGCCAGCGTGAAAAGTTCAAGATGCTTTACAAACCGGCGTGCAGAATCAATATCCCTTAGCTCGACGGAGATCATTCCTCCGTATCCCGGATTCCCCATGGGGTCCACCTGCTGAGTGGTGGCAAGGGTATGGTGAGGGTGAGACAGGAGACCAGGATAAAATACCCTGTTGAATCGACGGGAATCCTCCAGTTCTTGTGCAATCGTCATCGCATTCCGGTTATGCGCCTGCATCCGGATGGCGAGGGTCTTCAGCGATCGAAGTGTAAGCCAGCAATCGAAGGGACCGGGGACAGCGCCCACGGTCATTTGGATGAAGCGCAGCTTTTCCAAAAGAGATTCATTATTACTGATGACCATTCCGCCAATAACATCGCTATGACCATTCAGATATTTTGTGGTGCTGTGAACCACAAGATCAGCGCCCTGGGTAAGGGGTCTCTGAAAGTATGGCGACATGAAAGTATTGTCCACAGCAAGCAGAATGCCCGATTCCTTTGCCAAGTGTGCCGTTCGGGAAATATCGGTTATTTGCATCATGGGATTGGTCGGAGTTTCGATGAAAATCAACCGGGTTCGGTTTGTGATGGCATCATGAATATGATCAATGGAAGACGTATTTACCCACGATGCACTCAGACCCAATCGGCTGAAAATTTTATCCACAATCCGGAATGTCCCACCGTATACATTATCCGACAGAACAATATGATCTCCTGCCGAGAGCAACTGAAAAACCGATGATTCTGCCGCCATTCCTGATCCGAATGCCACTGCCCCGGTGCCATTTTCGAGAGAAGCGATGCAGTGTTCGAGATTTTTTCGGGTGGGATTATCAGCCCGCGAATAATCGTATGTAAATTCCGCAAAACCCTTTTGCTGATATGTGGAAGTCTGGAAAATAGGAGATACGACAGCGCCGGTAAGTGCTTCCGGTTCCTGTCCGATATGAATTGCCCGGGTTGCGAATCCGGGAACCGATTTTTTCAAATCAGGTAATCCTTCCGTGACATTTTTTATATTTTTTCCCACTGCCACAGGGACAGGGGTCGTTTTTACCTATTTTTTCTTCAACATGCACCGGCTGGACCCGCTGGTGTCGCGTGGGCATGGTACCGGTGGAATGTTGTCCGCCCTGCATAGCTCCGACAGGAACCACTCCCCCTGCGTCGTCATGTTTATATTGCACATTGACCGCTTGGGGAATCAGAGAAGGTTGTCTTTGCTGGGCTGACCGTATCTGAACTCTGAATATTCTACGCAATGTTTCACGGTTGGTGTCTTCCATCACATCGGTGAACATGCTGTAACCTTCGGATTTATACTCGATCAACGGATTTTTCTGTCCGTATGCCCGAAGATTGATGCCTTCACGAAGTTGATCCATACCGTGAAGGTGTTCCATCCATTTTTCATCGATGGTCTTCAGGATCACAAATTTTTCAAAATCTTCAAATTTATCCGGATCGACCAATTCTTTCTTTGCAGAAAGTATGGCATTGGAAGCATTCCGGATCATATCCTTCAACTCATCGATTTTGGTGATACCCATTTCATGAGATTGGATATTCAGGGAAAATGTAGACAGTAACTCCTGGTTGAGCCCTTCCCAGTCCCATGAGCCGGGGCTATCGGGTTTCGGGCAATAGGCAGCGGTCGCATTCTCCAGGTATTCATCCAGGATCTCGTTCAAAAGTTCACCGACATTTTCACCCATCAATGCATAATTACGCCGGTCATAGACAATCTCCCGCTGATTGTTCATCACATCATCGTATTCCAGAAGGTGTTTCCGGATGCTGTAATTGTGACCTTCAACCTTTTTTTGAGCACGTTCAATAGATTTACTTACCATTGAGTGAGTAATCACTTCGCCTTCTTCGATTCCGAGACGGTCCATGATCTTTGCCACCCGGTCTGATCCAAACAGGCGCATTAAATCATCTTCTAAGCTGAGATAAAAAACGGATTCACCCGGATCTCCCTGCCGCCCGGATCGCCCCCGTAACTGAAGATCAATTCGACGGGATTCTGCCCGGCTGGTGCCCAGAATAAACATACCGCCGAGGCTGCGGGTAGTGTCCGTCAGTTTGATATCCGTTCCCCTGCCTGCCATATTTGTGGCGATGGTGACGGCGGATCGCTGCCCGGCAAGCTGTACCACCTCTGCTTCGCGCCGGTGCTGTTTCGCATTCAGAACATTGTGAGGTATTTTGATCCGCCGAAGCATTCTGGACAGGGTTTCTGATTCTTCAACGGAAGTCGTACCCACTAAAACCGGTTGACCCTTACGGGACAGCTCCTCAATTTTAGTCACTGCGGAATTGTATTTTTCCCGCTTTGTTCTGAAAATCTGATCCTCGTTGTCCTTTCGGATGATTGCCACATTGGTAGGGATCTCCACCACATCGAGTTTGTAGATATCCATAAATTCTGAGGCTTCAGTCACGGCGGTCCCGGTCATCCCGGCCAGTTTTTCGTACATCCTGAAATAATTTTGGATCGTGATAGTTGCCATCGTTTGGGTTTCTTTTTCCACCTTCACATCTTCTTTGGCTTCTAATGCCTGATGAAGACCGTCGCTATACCGCCGGCCATGAAGAACCCGCCCCGTGTGCTCGTCGACGATGAGAACCTTCCCCTCCTGTACGATATAATCTACATCTTTTTCAAACAGAGTGTAGGCTTTCAACAGTTGGTTGATGGCATGAATTCTATCGCTTCGACTGGCGTGAAGCGCCTGGGCTTCGTCCTTTTTTTGAATTTTTTCCGCTTCGGATAATTCCGGATCAACATCAATGTCATGCAGCATCTCCGGCAGGTCAGGGATAATAAAATCTTCAGGGTTAGATGGTGAAAGTGTATTTCTGCCCATCTCGGTCAGGTCAATGACATTTGATTTTTCGTCCACGCTGAAATACAATTGTTCGTCTACCTCATTCAACTTTTTATCCCGGATGAATTCGCTCTCAACCGATCGGACAAGCTGCTTTGTCCCCTGTCGCTGGAACAACTTCATCAGTCGTTTATTTTTGGGGATTCCCCGGTTGGCAGTGAGGAGGTTAATCCCCGCTTCCTTTTCTTTTTCGCTAAGACCCATTCTGGAAGATTCATCTTCGCCGATACTGTCCAGAATTTGTTCCCCGGCAGCGACCAGTTCATTGACCAAATATGACTGTTTTCTCACCAGGTTTTCAACCAGGGATTTATGCTCCTGATATTGACGGTTCATGGGGGCATTCACCTGCCCGGATATAATCAGGGGTACGCGGGCTTCATCGATCAGAACCGAGTCGACTTCATCGACGATTGCATACACATGTCCCCGTTGCACCTGGTCTTCCCGCGAAATTGCCATATTATCCCGAAGATAGTCGAAACCGAACTCCTGATTCGTTCCGTAGGTGATATCCCGGTTATACATCTCACGTCGTTGCTGAGAGTTCATCTGATTGAGTATACAACCAACGGTAAGTCCGAGAAATTGATAGAGATGTCCCATCCATTGACTGTCACGTTCCGCAAGGTAATCATTGACAGTAATTATATGTATGCCTCTGTCGGTGAGTGCATTGAGAACAATGGGTAAGGTGGCAACCAGCGTTTTTCCTTCACCGGTTTTCATTTCGGTGATTTTCCCCTGATGCAGAACAATCCCACCCATCAACTGAACATCGTAATGGACCATTTCCCAGGCGATCTCCTGCCCCATGACTTTAAACAGAGAGCCGGATAACCGGCGGGCTGCATCTTTAATGATCGCAAACACTTCTGGCACATACTCATTCAGAGCATTTTGTTCGGCCTTATAAATAAAATCATCCAGATCGGTTCGGGTTAAACCATCGGTTTTACCCTGTTTTCGGGCGCTGATCCGTTGAGCGTCAACATCCTTCTTCACCGACATTAATTTATCCCTCAGCGCCTCATCTGACAATGATACGAGATCGGAATAAAATCGGTTGATATCATCAACGATCGGAATCAGCGTTTTGAGATCTTTGTCGGACTTTTTACCGAAAATACGGGTTACAATATTAGTTATTACAGACATGTTTACTCATCATTTTCAAGTGAAATCTATATGAAACGGAAAGCCAAAGTTACCACTAATTCACGGATCGGACGGTGGAAAATTCCACGGGTAATCCACAGATCCCGGCCTGTTTTCATGATCTCACTATGAACGGATATTCGGTTTTCAAGTGCTATGAAATATGGCTGATAACCGTTAAATTAAATACAATGTATGCGCTGCAAATCATAGATGACGATGCGAATGTTCTCCATGCGCTCTCGGAGTTCTTTGAGCAAGAAGGCTACGAAGTATTCAAATATAAAAATGGCGAAGAAGCTCTGTCTGCCATCAATACGGATCTCCCTAACGTCGTATTATTAGATTTGAAACTCCCCGGCATGGACGGATTTTCGATCCTTCATAGAATTAAACAATCCCACCCCGAAATAGAAGTCATTATCATCACCGGAAACGTGGATGTCATGTCCGGTGTGAAAGCGATGAAGCTTGGTGCAATTGATTATGTGACCAAACCATTCAATCTTGATGAGGTGAGTGTATTGGTCGGGAAGGCTATATCAGCCCAAAAGCAGTATGAACAACTCGTGTATCTCCAAAAAGAAAAAAAACTAATTTCAGGTGAGATCATCGGTACCAGTGATGCCATGCAGAAAGTATTTAAATTTATCGATCAGGTTGCCGAATCCCCCAGAACTTCCGTATTGATTCACGGTGAAACGGGAACCGGCAAAGAACTGGTTGTCAAAGCGATTCATTATAACAGTTCACGAGCCGACAAACCTTTCATTGAGATCAATTGTTCTGCATTTCAAAGTACACTTCTGGAATCAGAATTATTCGGGTATGAGCCGGGTGCATTTACCGGAGCAAAAAATCGAAAGAAAGGTCTGCTCGAACTGGCGGATGGCGGTTCCTTCTTCCTGGACGAAATCGGGGAAATGGATCTGGGACTGCAGGTGAAATTGCTAAAGGTGATTGAGGAACAATCTTTCCGGCGGATTGGCGGCACAAAGCAGATTAAAATCGATACCCGGATATTAAGCGCCACTTCCAGAGACCTGGTAAAGGAGGTGGAAGAGAACCGGTTTCGCAAAGACCTTTTCTACCGGTTAAATGTGGCGTCCATTAAACTACCGCCGCTTCGGGAGCGGGGCGAGGATATTCTGCTATTGGCAGAACATTTCATTCGTCAGTATAACCGGGAGTTCAAACGCAATATCGGAGGGTTGGACCATCTGGCGATGGAACAGTTCAAAAGGTATTCATGGCCGGGTAATGTAAGAGAACTGAGAAATGTGATCGAGCGTGCAATGCTGTTTGAAAAAGGCACAATGATCCGCCCGGACAGCATTAATATTGCTGCCGCATCCGTTAAAGATCATAATCCCGCCCCATTCGAAAATAATAAAGATGATCTTGAGAGCTTATATTTGAAATTAGACATTTCAAAAGAGCGCTATACGTTAATGGATTTTGAAAAACAGCTCTTTCTTAAAGTATTGGAACTAACAAAAGGGAATCAATCCAAAGCCGCCGGAATTCTGGGAATCTCCCGGCAGCGGATGTCCTACAGAGTGAAAGTGCTCGGTATCTCGCCGGATATTAATTAATTCAACTACCCTTATTTAATCAGCCATATGATTTTAAAACAAAACGTTCATTCCGATGACCCGCCCTGGTCTTTTCAGCAAAAAGAATTAGATTTTATTGACCGGATTTTGACCTATTCTACGATGGCATTTTGTCGTGAAACTTCACACACGATGAATAATTTATTGACATCCCTGACCATTTATATTTCAATGTTAAAGAACAATCTGAACAAAGGGAATATTGATAAAGCGTATAACGGTATTGAGGCTATCGAAAAATCGCTGAATAATATCACTGAATTCACCACTAAACTCTCCCGGAAAGCAAATTATACGCAGAACGTTATATCGGTAAAGCCAAATTCGGAAGTCAGGGATGCGTTGACATTATGCAGCATTCTCTTCAAAGAATCCCGATGGTCGCTCATTACCGAGTTTTGTGAAATGGATTCGAAATTGCAGACCGATTCATCCATTATACAGATGGCTCTGGTCACCTGGTTTTCCATGAATCTGAAAATCTATAATTTCCCTTCGATGATCGTCCAGACCATGTGGGAACCCGAGGGACAGCAATACGCCATATCCTGTACAGTCACGGCGAAGAAAGAAGATAGCGCATCGGCGATTATTTATCGTGAATCCGGGGAAAGAGCGGGTGAGATCCCCTTAATTACCATGAAACGGATCATCCATTCAAACTTTAAATTTGCCGATCTTAAAATCATCCGGTCTGAGGGAAACGATTTTATACTTACCCTGTCGCCCGTGTAAATCTTTCCGGTTCCCGGTATCCTCATTGCGATGATCCTGTCCAGCGCATCGAATATTTAATACACGCCGCCCTCATTGACGACAACGAAATTGTCAAAATATTTTGACACGTGTCAATAATTTTTGATGCAAACCAAACGATCACCCCCTGATGTGCTCATCAATACCATGTGGATTTGGTTAAATTTCAATAAAAATAAAATAATTGTAAAATCCTCATAATTTCAATAATATCAACTATTAAACGTGAAGTTGGTGAAGGGGATAAAAATTTAATCAGGTCTTTTGGTAATGATCCTGCCAATCTTTCACATTTTTGTACGGTAATTGAAATTAGTACGTTACCCGTTTCAAATCTGAGGGTTTTTACCGGGGGATATGTAGAATTATGCTATTTATTATTGCAATGGTAGCCCTATCATATTAACTATAATGAAAATTCAAAAAAAGAGGAGAAGAAATGAATTTTAGTGCATTAAGTAAACACGTAGCAGGCAGCTTATTTATTTTATTGTTGTTGTTTGGTTGCAGCGAAAATCCGATTTTGGGTGTACCCTCACAGCCTGCAGGGATTCCGACGGATCAAATGTCATTTGTTCAGTGGACGCCTGAAATGGTGTCTTTGCTTCAATCGACAGCCCGTCAGGGTCTCGCCAGCCATATTATTCTCCCCGGTGTGGGTGGTACCGTCGGCGGGAATCAGACTTATGGAAATAGTGTATACATTCCCGGAGACGCCATCTCGGAAGCAACCGAATTTTCAGTAGAAGTCCTGTGTGTTGATAGTCACCAGCAGTGCGGCGCCGGTGTGGAATTTCTGCCCGGAACCGATTTTGAAGCCCCGGTTCAAATCACCCTCTCTTTCGAATACCTGAATCTCAGCGATCAGCAGATTGAAGATCTTTACATCTATTTTAGCCAGGACGGTAATTTCTGGTACCCGATTGACGGATTTGAAATAAATGATGAGAATGAAACCATTTCATTTTGGATAGATCATTTTACAGTATATGCATGGGAATTTTAAGAACGGTGTATGGGAGATATCATGACCAATAACAATACACAACTCCAATCTTTCCTCGCGGAAGTTCTGGACAGGGCAGCGTCGGTCTGCAGCGATGAGTTCCTGAAATACTTCAGGTTTATACAGCAGGAAAGGGAACGTCTGTTAGACAGCGTCTGGCACGAAATCCCCGCCGGGGAACAGACGCCGGATATGAAGCAGTTTGTCTTTAAAGAAATTGATTTTGATTCCATCGTTACCCATTCTAAAAGTTACATTACAAATGCTGAGGATTATTTCAGACTGGTCTTCGATATCGCCGTCATCGCCATCAACTACGGATACTTTGTAAAAGCGGCGCTGCTTCTGAACCGAATTGTTAAAAATAACCAAAAAGGTATTGATGAGCGGTTAAAAGCCAATTCTTACAAAAAACTGGGTAAAATTCACTTTTATAAGAACAACTTTATTTTAGCAGAAGAATCTATAGAACAAAGTCTAAATTACTTTTCTATTTTAAAAGATACATTGGAAATTGCCAGGAATAAAAACTCTTTGGGCATCATCCGTGTCGAGAAGAACCTTCCTGTTGAAGGCAAACTTCTGTTTTTGGAAGCCCAAAAACTTTCAGGTGACTTTAATGACGCTCAGTTAACCATGAAAATACTGATCAATCTGGGTATTGTCAGCCATCGCCTGGGTGAACTGGGTGAAGCCATGGAATACTTTCAGGATGCCCTGAAGCTGGTGAACGGGGACGCAAATAAGGCACAGCGCGCCAGTGTCCTGCACAATATTGGCGTCGTGTATAAATCGAAAGAAGAATACGGGAAAGCCAGCGCATACTTCATGAAATCGATTTCATTGTGTAAGGAAACGTATAATGTTTACCAAAAAGGTCTTTCATATCTCGAATATGCTCATGTAACGGCACATATGCGCGATCTGCCAAAGGCGATGGCATTGGCGACAACCGCGTTCCCGATATTTTCTGAACTGGGTGCAAAAATGCATATCGCAGAAGTGTATAAACTATATGGAATGATCAACCGGATGGGAGGCAAATACGACATCGCGCTTTCTTACCTTGAGAACAGTAAGCGGATCAATCATGAGTACAACAATCACTTTAACCTGGGTGAGACGTATTTTGAAATGGGTGAATATTACCGGGCAACGGGAGATAAAAAGCAATCGCTGGAAAATTATCAGGAGTCCATAAAGCAATTTCAATTTATCCAGGCCAATAAAAAAGCAGCTGATGTTGAATATGTTATGAACAGGCTGCCGTTGTCGAATTAGATGACCTCGCCATGGCTTTCAAATAAATTATTAATTTAAGTCCGCCGTACAGATCAATAATTGGTTCGTGTTATGGAGAGAGCAATGATTGGTTAGTGTGGTTTATCGTAGCAGAAAGCGGCATCGGATTGACGTCGCTTTCTGCTTTTTTATCCTGTTTTCAGGTCATTGTAAAATCTCATTTTCAGAATGATCCCGCCACCCGTTAACCGGGATTGCACCATCGGGGGAATTGTTGAGATAGAAGGGTCGTGATTCAATCAAAATAACGGTTACAGATTATGATAAAAAATGTTTAATTTGAAAATTATAGATTAAGATTATTTTACAGTTCTACTGAAACATGAACCATTCTGAAATTCAAGACACAGCCGCCGCCAACAATTTCAAAATTTCTTCCCAGGAGATATTGAACTATCTGACCGATATTATCGTTCTGTGCGATCCGGAATATACCATCAAGACAAGTAATCGATCGGCAAATGTGATCTATGGCGTGGGAGACTCTGTCGTCGGGGAGAAATGCTACGAGGTCATTCGGGGTAAGTCCGGTCCTTGCGAAGACTGCCCCTTGCAGGAGTCTATCCGTGACCGGCGATTGATCCCCATCGAAAACTATGATGAACGGATCGGGAAATACATGGAGGAGAAAACGCATCCGGTCATGGATCCTGAAGGGAAACTGGTGGGATTTGTGTTGGTGGTAAAGAATGTGACTCATGACAGGGAGATTAAAGACCTCTCTGTTCAGACAAAAAAATTATCCGCCATCGGACGGATCAGCGCCGGCGTCGCTCACGATTTTAATAATTTACTCCAGGTCGTCCTGGGACGGGTGAGGCTTCTTGAAAAACTGGTGAAGGATAAAAATATTATTGAACAATTGCGGATCATAGAATCAGCAGCCAATAACGGCGCTGCCACCGTAAAAAAAATGCAGGAATTCACCAGAATCAGCAAGGATGATCATTTGCTCCCGGTGAATATCAGCAATTTAATCAAAGGTGCCGTTCAACTCACCAGTCACGAACTTCGGGAATTCAGCGAACGAATCGGAATTCTGATCCAAATCGTTGAGAATATTGACGATGACCTGTTTATAAAAGGAAACGGCACCGACCTGCAAAATGCCGTCACCAATATTATTTTTAATGCTGTCGATGCGATGCCTGATGGCGGCGTATTGTTCATCAAATTACATCTCGTTGAAGACACAGTTACGATTTCCTTTATTGATACCGGGATCGGAATGACAGAGGAAACAAAAGAGCGAATATTTGATCCATTTTACTCAACGAAGGGGGTGGAAGGAAACGGTCTGGGGATGAGTGAGGTTTATGGGATTGTCAAACGATCCCAGGGTAAAATTTCCGTAATGAGTGAGCAGGGGAAAGGAAGTACCATTCTCATGGAATTCCCACAGACATCAGATCGGGATCAACCGGCGGAACAACCGGTGATCGTCCCGAATGGATTATACCGGATTCTCGTCATCGACGATGAACAATTTGTTCTGAATGTCATTGAGGATTTACTCACCGATCTGGGACACATGGTTTATGGATTCACATCCGCGAAACAAGCGTTGGAAAAATTGCATGAGACAGAATACGATCTGGTGATAACCGATTTAGGCATGCAGGAAATGACCGGTAAAGAGGTCGCCGAAAACGTGAAACGATTCTCACCCCAACTGCCAGTGATTCTGTTATCAGGTTGGGAGGTAAATCTTCAGGAGGACATAGAACTGGGAAGTGTCGTGGATTTCAGTATCACCAAACCCTTTCAAATGGATACTATTCAGCAGACGATTCATAAAGCCATAACCAAATATCAGGATCGGGAAGACCCTGAATTATAAATTACCCGTTTTGGCGCTCACCATCAGATTAAAACACTACCATGAAAAATAATCCCACACCCGAAAAAAAGCGGATATTGGCATTATTCAGCGAACATGTCTCAAAAGGTAAAGCCCGGTTTTTTCAAAAGTACCACATGAACTTTGTCATGGGTTCCCGTGAAGATGCCGTGATACGGGACATTGACTCAACCCTTCAACTCATCAATTTACATTGCAATGGCGGCGTATTTAATCTGGGACATCGGAATCCGGAGATCATCGGCGAGTTGAAAGCTGCGTTGGAAGACACCGATATCGGCAATCATCATCTGATGAGCAGGTATCGGGCAGAGCTTGCGGAAAAAATTGCCAACACCATGCCCGGAGATCTGAATATCACCATCTTTGGTGTCAGTGGCGGGGAAGCGGTGGATCTGGCGATAAAGACAGCCCGGGCGTATACTTCCCGAAAATCGATTATTTCCATAACCGGCGGTTATCATGGTCATACCGGGCTTGCCCTCTCCACGGGCGATCCGAACTATATAAAGCCATTCGGTTCCAGACTTCCCGGGTTTATCCAGGTGCCGTTTGAGGATATTGCAGCCCTGCAACAAGCCATTCAATCTGATGCTGCTGCGGCTGTCATCGTGGAAACCGTTCAGGCGACCGCGGGTATCCGGATTCCCTCAAAAGCATATCTGCAAATGGTTCGAAAGATCTGCGATCAAAACGGTGTATTATTGATCATGGATGAAATTCAGACCGGCCTTGGGCGCACCGGGAAATTGTGGGCATTTGAGTATTTCGATATTATCCCGGATATGGTCGTACTGGGGAAAGGACTTTCAGGAGGGATTTATCCCATCTCGGCAACGGTACTTCGCAAGCCTGTCGGCGCCGTTTTTGACTCTCATCCATTCAGCCATATATCCACTTTTGGCGGCAGTGAATTAGGCTGCAGGGTCGCCGGCAAAGTCCTGGATATTTCCACCTCACCGGAATTTTTGCGCCATGTCCGTGATCTTGGGGACCGGTTTCGCACGGAACTCAACCGCTTGTGTCAAAAATACCCGCGATTTTTTGTGGAAATTCGCCAACTTGGTCTTATGATCGGATTGAAATTGAAAAATCAATCCGCCGGTCCGGCGCTGACAAAGGCCGCATATGACCACGGACTGCTGATCGTTTTTGCGAACAATGATCCGTCGGTTTGTCAATTCCTTCCACCCCTGACTCTGAAAACGGATATGATACCGGACATAATATCCAGACTCGATGCCTCATTGAATTCAGCGAGGAAATGGTCCACGGTACTGGAATTGAAAAGGAAACTAATAATCTGAATTTTCGATTCCCATGGAAGTAAATTGAATCATTCCCCCAACATTCAACAGGTATTGGAATCTTTTGAAAAGCAACTTCTTCCTGCGGAATTTATCAGTGGTTTTTTCGGGGCGTCTGTAATTGGCTATGGAGAAATTTCATCCGTGCTGGCATTGCAGGATCTACCGGGTCTTGCCCTGAAACGAATGCCCTTATTTACCTCGAGGGATGAGGCTGAACAATACATCCTGATTTACCATGACTATTGCCGGTTATTGAAAGAAGCGGGTATAGTCCTGCCCGAAGATTCCACCTTCATTCTTGAAATCCCGGGTCGTCCGGTCGTGTTATACCTTCAGCAACGGGTGTTTGCCTCAGAAAAATTTGTCCATCATCTAATCCGTCAGTGGTCTGAAGATCATATTAGGATTGTGTTCGAACGAATTCTCAACCACATTCAGCTCGTCTGGCATTTCTCTGAGAATCGGGCGCCGGGACTTCGGATTGCTTTAGATGCCCAACTGTCCAACTGGGTCGTCGAAGGCGATGCGGGGAACGGCGTTATTTATTATGTCGATACCAGTACACCTTTGTATCAGATTGAGGGTAGAGAACAATTAAATCCGGAACTGTTTCTGAAAAGTGCGATGCCGGGATTGAGATGGGTCATTCGTAAATTCTTTATCACCAATGTGATCAACAGATACTATGATAAACGATCGGTACTCATCGATCTGACTGCAAATCTGTATAAAGAACAATGTCCTCATTTAATCCCGATCATGCTTAAATTGGCAAACGGTCTGCCCGGACTTTCTCATACCCCAATATACGCTGATGAGGTTAAATCATATTATAATGAAGATAGGCGGATCTGGGAAATAGTACAGTTTTCCCGAAAACTCCATCGGTGGGGGGTAACGAAACTAAAAAGAGGGAGATATGAATTTATTTTACCAGGAACCATACACCGATAATTCCGGAGCATTTGATGTGTGATACATTTGTAGTGCTGCCCGAAAACACCGAAAACGGGTCGATTATTTTTGGGAAGAACAGTGACCGGGAGCCAAACGAGGCTCAGTCCGTCGAGACCCATCCGGCGAAAGATTACCCGCCAGGTGAGCCGTTGGAATGTTCATACCTGACCATCCCGCAGGTAAACCATACCCATCGCATTCTCATCAGCCGGCCCTTCTGGATGTGGGGTGCGGAAATGGGCGTGAATGAGCATGGGGTAGTCATCGGAAATGAGGCTGTTTTTACGCGGATTCCCTGTCATATCAAAACCGGGTTGACGGGCATGGATCTCCTTCGCCTCGCTCTGGAACGTACAGATACCGCCAGATCGGCAATGAACATGATCACCCATCTGATTGGTGAGTACAACCAGGGCGGCAACTGCGGGTACACCAGTAATTTATTCTACCACAACAGTTTCATACTCGCCGACTATTCAGAAGCCTGGATTCTTGAAACGGCAGGTAAATACTGGGCTGCAAAGAAAGTGTCAGGATATCAGGCAATCAGTAACCGCCTGTCTATCACGAGGGATTTTGATCTGATCCATCCCGAGGCAATTTCCTATGCGGTCGCCAGAGGTTGGATAAAATCGACAAAAGACTTCAATTTTGCAAAATGTCTTTCTGAACCCGTGTACACCCGTCTCACCGGGTCCCGCACACGATTGGATACCGCACAATGTTTGCTGAAGGATACTATCGGAAATTTCACAATCAGCACGGCGATGGCACACCTCCGCAGCCACGGAAGCGACCCATACGATCCCAAAGGACAACCCTTGATGGACAGCATTTGCGCGCACTCTGCAAATCCGGTAACCCGGCACGCCGCTCAAACCTGTAACTCAATGATCGTGGAGTTAAAAGATGGTTTGATGACCATCTGGACAACGATGACGGCTGCCCCCTGTACATCTGTATACAAACCCCTTTGGCTCGAAGCAGTGCCGGATCAGATCCTGAAGGATACGGCTGCCGCACATTTTTCAGGTGATTCACTATGGTGGCGGCATGAAAAACTGCACCGCGCTATACTGCTTGATTATCGTCGCCGGATCACCCCGGTGATCGACAAGTTCCAGGCCATGGAAAAAAAATGGATGTCCCGGATCAGCCCTTATATGTCATCCACCGAAAAAATGACTCTTTCAACGCATGCCATAGAGGAAACCCGGCAGACCACCGGAACACTCACTGAAAAGTTGGAATCGGAACCCAAAAAACGATATCCCGGGATCGTGTACCGGTCATATTGGTCCAGGCAAAACAAAGCAGCGGGTCTGTTGATACGGTGAAATGCAGATTCGACAAATTTCTTATCCTTCTTTCCATACTTTTTTATTCAGCTGATATCGTATTTAATCAGGTCGTCATTACTGAAGTTCTGTTTGATCCGGACTGTCCCCTTTCCAACCAGGAATTTGTAGAAATCCTCAATCTCGGACCCGATCCTGTGGATATCACCGGTTGGAGGTTGGCGGATAATCATTCAACGGATGATCTTATATCAGATTTTTCATGGTTGGGCGTCGGTGAATACGGGGTGATCCTCGAACAGGATTATTCCGGATGTTTTGATAGTGTATTTCCCGATGAAGTCAATTTTATTTACGTGGATGATAACAGTATCGGAAACGGACTGGGAAATACCACAGACATGGTTCAAATTATAAATGCAGAGGGAGATACGATTTCCATAATGAGTTGGACATCCGGCATTACCCACGGGCATTCTCTTGAGAAAGTCGTCCCGGAATATGACAATTTATCCGGAAACTGGAGAGTCAGCATTGCCCCCCTTGGAACACCAGGCAGTGAAAACAGTGTCGCATCTCACCTGATCGATATCGGCGTCGATTCTTTATGGATAGCGCCGGAGCATCCGGACGATGGGGAACCATTTGAGATTATGGCATCCATTACCAACTTCGGGCTCCTTCCATCTCAGACGCAAATCCGGGTAAATGATGAAACCGCTGCCTTCCTTTGGGTTGACTCGGTACAAACCATCGTGTCTCCGGTAATAATTACTCACCGGGCTTCCGGCGTTCACCCCTTTATTGTCAGTACTCTGACGGAGGAGGATTACGACCCGGGCAACGATTCCCTTTCCATCCAGGTGATCGTTTCATATGAGTATGGAGACATGCTCATCAATGAAATCATGTACGATGCGCTGATCGGCCAACCGGAATGGGTAGAGATCGTTAATGTTTCCCAATCCGCAATTTCATCCTCAGGATGGCGTATCAATGACCGGGACAACTTCCCTGCGGTGGGAATATCCGCGGCAGCCTCAATCCCTGTATTCGGTTTTGATGTTGTTTCGAAGGATTCGCTGTTTCCCGGGTCGGCGATTCAAAGCAGTTTTCCGGTGTTGAATAATACGGAGGATCAGGTGTATTTATTCGATCCCTCCGGTAAGATGATCGACCATGTATTTTATCAATCCTGGTGGGGCGGGGGTGACGGATTCTCCCTTGAACGGATCACTCACTTCCTGGACTCAAATAATCCTGAAAACTGGGGAACGTGTGTTTCAGGTTCAGGGTCTACATCCGGATACCAGAATGCGCTTTTCGTGGGTGAGATCATCTCAGAAGGGGTAATCACCGTAACCCCAAACCCATTTTCCCCGGATGATGATGGATTTGAGGATGAGACGATCATTTCATTTCATGTTCCTTTTACCCAGGCGTATATTCATGCGGTGATATACGATGTTCGCGGACGGGAGATCGACACTTTATTTGACCAGACATCTGCAGCCGAAGGAATTTTCAGATGGGACGGAAAAATGACAGACGGTTACCGTTGCAAAACAGGTCAGTATATCCTGGTCATGGAGGCGACGAATAGTTTTACGAGATCGGTTTGGAAGGGAAATTCCCGGATCATCATCGCCAGTCATTTGAAATAAAAAAGGGCATCATCGGATGCCTTTTTTGGGTAAACCGAAAAGTTATCTGAGCGAAAAGCTGACGCCAAGATTAAAGGCGTCATAATCGCCTTTGTTGTACTCACCCTGAAGGGAAAGGAACAATAATTTCATACGCACACCTGCAGTGATTCTGGATTCGTTAATGCCATCCATGGTGAATTGAATAGGCTCATCTTCCGTACTTTCCCCGGATTGCCAGATATAATTCACGTCAACGCTGGTGGTTTCAATGCCATATCCGCCATAGACCGTCAGGAATAACAGTTTTTTACTCATCTGTATATTGGTGATGGTATTTTCCATGGATATGATATCGCCAATGTCCAGATTGGTCAAATAATATCCGGCTGAAATTCTCGGCAGGATTCCGATATTAAAGGGAATGAATTGATTCAGTCCGATTTTACCGCCAAACCCCACCATTGAAACCTCCCCGATATTCTCAAGAGTAGTCTTGGGTAGCATGCGGACCATGACATCAATATCCAAAGGTAATCCGACGGATACCTGTGGAATAACGGCCTCCATGGTATTGAAGTCAAATCCACCCGGCATGACGAGGGTAAGTTCTGACGCTATTGGACCGCTGAGTGCCTGGGCATCTGTATGGGGTATCGAAAATTGATCTTCCAATGCACCGGTTACATAATCCTGGTTGGGTGTGAAAGTCTTTGAGTCGGTGGATCCGAATATGGTGGATACGGTGCGGTCCTGTTGGTAAAGCATGTCGCCATCCAGTTGCAGATTCGAATTAATCCCCCCATAGGTGAACGGAATGTCAATCTGATCAGGAATATAAAACTCAAATGTCAGATCCCGGTCCGGTACAGGTACAAACGCAAGGTTTGCGGTGATATCGAATCCGAGAAATTTATGGGTTGCAGCCGTATAGAATGTGCCTGAATTCAAGGCAGTCCCGAACGACGAAACCAAAGGAAGTGAATATCCGCGGGCATTTTGCTCTCCCATATTTTGAATATTCGACAATAAATCTTCTGTAAATCCAGGCGTAAAAAGGCTGAAAATCGTTGCAAGTACTAACGATCTTTTAAATCGAATTAACATTTTTTCTCCTTCGTTTTGATGTGTGTATTATTTATCGATTCTAATGCAGAAAATTTATGACTCATATCCGTAATAACTACCAAAAATAAATTTTGGTCTTATCGTTTACATGAATACAAACCAGGATTCTGATCTGAAATTATCACCAGAAGATGTCCTCCGGGATTTCCCCTGGATCATGGAGAAGGACCGCCTGTTTATCGCCTCTGCAGACTACGACGGTTTGATCTGTGCCGTGTATTTACACCATGTTTTACAGTGGCGGCTTGCGGGATTCTATGATCTGTCCACTATCTGGATTTCCCATGAGGGTACTCGAAACCGGGACAAGGTGATATGGGTGGATCTGAATATACTCCCCAGGCAGGGAAAAGCCATCGGCGGGCAGATCATCTCCATTGATGGCGAACTCCCCGCAGGATTCAGTTCGTCCTGCAATCCCAATATTTTGATGAAATTAACGGCAGGAGATTTTCAAAAAAAATATCCTTTCTCAACGCTGCTCTTTTTATTCTGGCTGCATCGATATTTACCAACTCTCACTGATTTGTCCCGAATGTTGATCTTAAATAGCGATGCATCGTGGTTGAAATATCAGAATTATCCTGAAAATTCTAAACGGTGGATGACGATTTTAAGCGAATATTCCTGGGACGTCCTTTTTCACCGGGCTAACTCTGCCCGGTTTGAAAACAATATCTATTCGGGATTGTATCCGCATCTGAAAGAAACCGGAGCCGGTCTTACCCGGGGGAAACTATCCGGTAAGTTTAAAAATCGGGGTTCCTGCCAGATCCAAATAAATCCGGATTGGGACACGGATATCATCTATCGTTTGTTTGCCCTGATCGGCAACGCCACCGGATGGACACCTCCGGGACTGCCCCCATTTGAAAAAGTGATTGAAGGAAATCGCCACAAAATCAAATTAACCGCCGTTATGAAGGAAGGACTGAATGCATTTTTAAAGGCAAACAAGGTATTTTCTTATGCGATAACATCCCCGGAAACGTTAAATTTTACATCATTCGAATCGGTAAAAGGATCCGTGACCCAATAAATGGACTCCCTTCATTCCCTCATATCCCGATATGGCGAGCCTGACGCGCTTATTGATCATCACGATCCACACTCAAATCGATATGCTATCTGGGGGTGGGATGATGTGTTTGTCATACCGGATACTGAACAATCCGTCGCAGGATTAATATCCGGATATGACGGGGTGAATTCTCTTCAAGGCAGGCTGGACCTTTGGAAAAACCATTCGGAAAAAATTTCTGCAGTGGGCTGGGTAAGTTATGATGCAAAAAATATTTTTTACCCCAACATACCGTTTAAAAAAACGGATGGTGAAATTCCCGTGATGTGGTTTGGAAAGCCCGGCATTGTCAAAGCGTATTCGTTGGATGAAGATGTAGATGAGCGTCCCGAATCCCGGTCCGGACTGCAGGTGATCCCCGATCAGATCTCAGTAGAAACATATTTCAGAGATTTATCCACCATCCGGACTAATCTTGAGCAGGGGAATGTGTACCAGGTGAATTACACATTTCCCAGGAAATTCAAAGTAACTGAGAATCCTTTTGATTTGTATTTAAATTTGAGAAAATCAGCCCGTCCGGCAAACGGAATGTTCATCAGAACCGATGGACTTTCAATATTATCCTTGTCGCCGGAACGATTTATCAGGACCACCGGAAGGCATATTGAGACATTTCCCATCAAAGGGACCCGTAAGCGGTGCGATGAGCCCGGGCGTGACAGAGCGCTTGCGGAAGAATTGCAAAAAAGTGAAAAAGACCGGGCAGAGCATCTGATGATCGTGGATTTGATGAGAAATGATATTGGTAAAATATGCTCCTTTGGCAGTGTAAAGGTAGACGGGCTGTTCGGTATTCATTCATTTCCCACCGTTCATCACATGATATCCAGGGTCTATGGTCTGTTGAAGCCGGATATTCGAATCTGGGATATTTTTAAAGCGGTCTTTCCCGGCGGGTCTGTCACCGGGGCGCCCAAAGAGAGTGCGATGCATATTATCGATGAACTGGAGAATTACTCCCGTGGCATGTATACGGGGAGCACAGGATATGTGACTCCGGTCGGAGACATTGATTTCAACATTGCCATTCGAACAATGACAGTAAAAAATGGGATTGGCACCTACCCGGTTGGCGGGGGAATTGTTTGGGATTCCGATCCGGTTGATGAATGGAATGAAGCCATACAAAAGAGTAAAATTCTGTCACCCCTTATTGAGGATAAAAATGAAATTTAACCCGATCGTTTACCTGAATGGGCATTGGACAAAACAATCCAAAGCGATGATCCCGATCACTGATGGCGGATTTTTATATGGAGACGGTCTATTTGAAACGATCCGCTTTCAGAATCGCTGCCTGTTTCGACCGGAAAACCATTTTAAACGACTCCGGAATGGAATGCAAATATTGGGTCTGTATCTGGAAATCCCCGACCACCAGCTAAGAGCGCTTTTGGATGAATCCATTGCCCGAAACCGCCTCGAAAACGGACTGTTGCGGGTCGTCATTACCCGGGGGTCGATTACCACGGCGCCCTGGATTCAGTCCGGGAAGCCATCGGTGTATATTTTACCAAGGCTGTTGTCACCCGTCCCGCCATTTCCCGTCAAAATTATCTGGGTGAAAGAGACTGCTTACCCGTTAATCCGGTATAAGCCGGCAATCAAGTCCGTCAATTACCTCGGGAATATGATGGCCAAAAAAGATGCTGAAGCGGCGAACGCCTTCGAACCGATATTCATCGATCGGGATGGATTTATCACCGAAGGCGCTATCAGAAATATTTTTTTCGTCCGGAAAAAAACAGTGGTAACTCCGGACCTCAATTTGGGTGTGCTACCCGGTGTCATGCGGGAGACGATCATCGAAGTTGTAAAACAGTTGAATCTGGATTTCCACGAAGAATGTATCCCCCAAACTGAAGTAAACCGGATGAATGAAGCCTTTATCTCTTCAACAGGAATTGGCGTCCTGCCTTGTTATTGGGAAGGGTGGATCTCCGATTATCAGGTGACGAATGCCATTAAAAACAGGATAGATAAAGCGTTAAGTACTCATTCTATTAAAGATGAATGACAGACCGATGAGCCTCATTTTTATCCCGGATAAAACAGTTTTTTACCTTTAAGATTAAATTAAATAGAATTTTCTTGGTATCCGACGGGAACTTCCTGTAAATTTTTCCTTGAATTCGAGGGGATAACTTTACTATAAATTCTATATTAGTCATTAATTTCAATAATTAATTAATAGTAACATGGGAGAATAACATGAAAAGAGCGTTAATAATCCTTGTCATCACGATGCCTTTTTTCCTGTTTGCACAGGAATTTGGGAAGGTATCAGGAAAAGTAGAAGCGGGTGGAGGCGGACGAATTCTGGCAGGCGCCAGTATTGTCATCGAAGGTACTTCCTTTGGTTCGGCTGCCGATGAACACGGTAACTATACGATCCTGGGGGTACCTGTAGGGACGTATGTAATCCGGGCGGACTACATTGGATACCAATCGGTCAAAGTATCCGGCGTCACGGTTTCAGCCAACCTTACAACGACCGTTGATTTTAGTCTGAAAATATCAGCAATCAAAGGAGATGTGGTAGAGATCGTCGCAGAAAAGCCACTTATTAATCAGAACTCTACCAATACCACACGGATCATCGATTCCCAAACCATCAAAAATCTTCCTTTGCGTGGCGTTGAAGCAGTTATCGCACTTCAGACCGGAACGGTTGCCGATGATGAGAATATCTATGTCAGAGGGTCGAGAGCCGGTGATGTCGCCTATTATGTTGATGGCGTGTACATGAACAATTCGTGGGATCTGACCAATTCGAGTACGGTCTCCAACAACGCTATGGAAGAAGTTCAATTTCAGTCAGGTGGGTTTAGCGCTGAATATGGTAATGTGAATGGTGGTGTGGTCAACACGACGACCCGTACCGGTAGTGACAAATTCTCATTGTCCGGCGAACTGATTTCCGGAGTCGGGAAATCCGGTGCTGATGTCAGCAAAGGGTTATACTCTTACGGGTATAATCTCTTTAATATCAGCGCAGGCGGACCCCTGACTCAGAATGTAAAATACTTCTTCAATTTTGAAGGAAGAACCACGGATGATCCAAACCCGTCACGGGAACCCTTCCACAAAATAGACCGAAACGATATTACTTGGGGCGGTATAACCAAAACAGAAGCCTATGCGGGAACCGACAGCGCATTTACCTACTGGACCGGCGACCTTTCCATTAACAATACCCCTGTTGGAGGATGGGATGAACACCTCTATGACCTGCCGGACGCGACCGAAGTCTATGGATCCACGGAAACTCTGAACTCTATTCTTGGCATGTATATCAGATCAGGCTCTGACACCCTGGGGCTCGCCGGATATAGTTTGGTAGACCTCACCAAAGTGAACAGAACCGGTCTTTCTTACAATGCGGTTGATGGTGAAGATGCTGTTCTCAGCGGGTACTCCAATTACCGGACTGTTTATGGTGCCAAACCCAATGCAGGGAGTGACAGGCTGACTTTTACCGGTAATTTGTTGTTCGATATATCCGGTATTCGGTTCAAAGTAGGGGGTCTGTTCAACAGTGATAAAGGGAATTTTTATAACCATAACTATAGTCTGGTGAATAGCAATAACAATGCACAATATGAAGAATCAACCCTTTCACTTTTTGCAAATATGACCTATTCATTATCCTCAAATTCATATTTTAAATTAAATTTCTCAACATTTGGTTATAACTATGAAGAGGGTGACGGTAGATACTGGGATAATATAATGGGTTATGGGACCATTGGAAATAACTCCTATCTGGTAAATTGGGGACAGAATCCCACCGCTATTCAGGGATTGGCTAATTTTACCGGCTATGGTGCGGTTTATGATGACTATTCTCTGAATAAAACGAATTATTTTTCATTGAAAGGGGATTACCTGAACCAGATGGGAGACCATGAAATAAAAGCCGGGTTCGACTATCGGAAAAACACCATCAAATATTACAGAGTCGCACAGCCTATCGAAATTGCTGAACGTTTTCATCTCGCAGGCGAAACCGGGACGGTCATAGACGATCAATGGACCTATCTGACCTATATGAATGCCTACACAGAAAACCTGGGATATTCAATTGACGGAAAGAGTAGCGGAGCAGGATTTCAGGATGCGGGTGAACCGGTGATCTTTGGAATGTATATCCAGGATAAAATCGAGCTGGAAGATATGATCGTCAATGTAGGCTTACGATATGACTTATTTGATGCCGCCACACAGGAAGCTGCCGACTGGAGAGATATTTGGTTGACAGACGGCCATATTGACCGGCAATTGTCTCAATATAGGGACGTAAAGGCTGAAACATATTTAAGTCCCAGAGTTGGATTTTCATTTCCGGTGACGGACCAGACAAAGTTTCATGCCGAGTATGGTAAATTCACCCAACATCCTATCCTGAACAGACTGTACCTTTCCGACAGCCGGCTTGCAGCCAATCTGTCCCAGGGAAACATGACGGTTTCGCCAAATCCAAGTCTGAAACCCGAACGTACGACCCAGTACGAAATTGGTTTCACTCAGCAGGTAGGGAATTTTGCCGCTTTGGATATCACGGGATTTTTCAAGGAAGTCCGCGATTATACCATGTTGACCAATCTGGCAGGCGCCAAGAAAAACGGGTCCGAATTTATTTGGGCACAATATGTAAACGGTGATTTTGGTGTTGTGAAAGGGATTTCCTTCAACCTGAATATGAGGCGCGTGAATGGTCTGATGGCCAATGCCAGCTATACCCTTTCTTTCGCTGAAGGAACAGGCTCTGATCCTCTGGATAACTGGAATATCGCCTGGACAGGTGACACCTACCCGACGATGATCAACCCACTTGAATATGACCAAAGACATACCGGTTCGATCATGCTTGATTACCGGTTAGGGGTACAGGGCAGCCTTCTGGCAAATACAGGTATAAACTTCCTGTATCAGTTTGGTTCGGGAACCGCTTTTACACCCTCAAGAATCGAATCTGATGTATTTGGTCGTGGATGGTATACGCCGATTGCAGCGATCAATTCTGCTTACAAGCCATGGACCAGTACCCTGGATATGAAAATTGACAGAGATGTTCAATTG
>Ga0100387_10000203_pt1 | contig 49263 bp, 45 predicted proteins | sample CryGeymeta201511_FD_81547 | JGI IMG/M metagenome (GOLD analysis project Ga0100387, IMG submission 81547) | Groundwater microbial communities from Crystal Geyser aquifers in Utah, USA - Crystal Geyser metaG 2015-11 | ecosystem: Environmental > Aquatic > Deep subsurface > Groundwater | place... | reverse complement strand
GTAATTCTACTTGATTCATTCCTCCTTTAATCTAAAATCCGCATTTTTTATCGATTTCTAGACCGACTTGAAGATTTCACTTTTCCCAAACGGTGACTTTACATTAATCGTTTGATAAGTCAAAAAACCCTTGACAAACTATCCTAAATGTATCAGAATGGTTGTAAGTGGTGAAAAGTGGTGAATATCTAGATCAATTGAAACGGGGAAGAAGAGGAAATTTAGGCTTTAAAATGCCTCAAAGGTAACCCTTGATGCTAATTGGTGAATTCAAAAAAGGGAATTTTGAATTCTGAGAGGATTCGATGCTAATTGGTGAATTCAAAAATCAAGTGGGCGAAAAAAATCGAGTTGCTTTTCCGAAAAAGTTCAGAGAAGAACTAGGAGAAAAACTCATCGTCACCCAAGGATATGAAGGGTGTTTAGTTATTGTTTCTCCTTTTCAATGGCAGACGATGATTGATGAATCTTCCTCAGGGCCTTTCGTTTCCCAGTCGGTCAGAGACACTTCGCGCTTCCTTTTAGGGGGAGCTGCGGAAGTCGAGCTTGACGATCAGGGACGTTTTGTCATCTCTCCAAATTTAATTGAATATGCTCAAATCAAAAACGAGATAATTTTTCTCGGTTTAAGCCGTTGGGTTGAAGTTTGGGATGCTGAAAAATGGTTACAACGTAAGCAATACATTGTTGAACATAGCAGTGAAATCGCTGACAAATTAAGCGAGATCACTCTTTAGTTGCAAAATTACTTTACAGCTTGATTTAAAAAAGTAAGGCAGTCTTTTCCTCCTCCGCTTGGGAGGTCTTTATCGGGGCTGGCAGATCCAAGCACTGTCCCTTGTACAAGCGGGGTTGCCCACAAGTTTAGGCAACTGTTTGTGCAAAATTGGATTTGCCAGCCGTCTTAAATGAAAAAATTCTATTAATATAGTGGATCATATTCCGGTTCTTGTTAATGAAGCTATAGCAGGATTAAAAATCAAAAAGGTCGGCGTTTTTTTTGATGGGACCCTAGGTGATGGTGGTTTTGCCACTGAAATCCTAAAAAAGCTGCAAGGCGGAACATTTGTTGGTCTGGATGTTGATCCTCAAGCCCTGGAAAGAAGTTTTAATAAAATTAGAAGCCTTAAGAATTTTAGCAAGGTCAGTCGCAGAAAAGAAGAATTTTTACTTGAGGATAAAAATTTAAAGGTTTTTCTTTTACAACGGAACTTCGCCCAGATTGCAGAAATTGTGCAAGAAAAGAATCTTGGTGGGATTGATGGGATTGTACTGGATTTGGGATTTTCGAGTTTTCAGCTTGAGGAAAGCCGGCGCGGATTTTCATTCTTGAAACAAGAAGACTTAGACATGAGGTTTGATCCGCGTCTTGACAATAGAGCCTCGGATATTATCAATCAGCTTACCAAGGAGGAATTAAATGAAATATTTCGTTTTTTGGGGGAAGAACCTCTTTCAAGGATTATTGCAGATACTCTTGTTCGCCAACGTCGATTAAAACCGATTATCAAAACTCAGGAATTGGTTGAGATTGTTAAAGATGTCTATGGTAAGAAGTACCGCTACAGATCGAAAAGACATCCGGCAACAAGGGTGTTTCAAGCGTTACGGATTGCTGTTAATGATGAACTTCGTAATTTACAGCAGGCGCTAAATTCCAGTGGTAAAGTTTTAAATTTTGGCGGCAGGCTAGATGTTATTAGTTTTCACTCACTCGAAGATCGAATCGTAAAAAATTTTTTTAAAAGGTCAGATTTTAAAATCATCAATAAAAAACCGATTATTCCAAGCGAAGACGAAAAAAGACAGAATCCAAGATCAAGAAGTGCCAAATTAAGAATCGGAGAAAAAATTAAAAATGGGAAAAAGAAAAACCTTTAGAACAAAAGCCAGAGTTTATAAAAAAGCGGCCAGCAAAATTAAAGCCCTTCCCTTGCATGGGGTAAAACTTGCGTTAATGATACTGGTTCTGGGATTTTTGACTTCACAACTGGTTCTTTGTAACCGTCTATCCACCAAAGGAGAAGAATTACAACTTTTGGAACAACAGGGGAATCAGCTGGCTCAGAGAAAAATCGATCTTGATCAAGAAATTGCCAAACTATCCTCTCTTTCTAGAATTGAAAATGAGTCTAAAGAAAAATTGGGGATGTTTTCGGGAATACAGAAGGTTGAGTATTTTTCTAAAGAAAATGTTGCTTCATTAAGATAATTAGATCATCACCATTAAAAAAGCAAAACAGCTTTTGCAACACTTAAACTTTAAATGCTATACCCAAATTATTCCAGTTTTTGGGTATATATTCACTAACTCTCTCCCGCCAAGGCGGGATCGAGTATTATGATTATAAAGCATATATCTAAAATTCCGGTTAAAAATATCTTATGGGAAAAAGCAAATCATCGGTGATTGCTTGGAGGTTGAATTTTTTCCGTTTTCTCATCCTTCTTTTTTTTGCCTGTTTAATTTTTAAATTTTTTAAAATTCAAGTCTTGGCCCACGCCGAATATTCATCAATTGCAACTAAACAACATTGGGTGGGAAGAGAAATTCCGGCGGAGCGCGGCAAAATTTTGATGTCGGATGGATTCACTTTGGCGATCGATATTAATACCTATCTTTTATACTCCATCCCTCCCAAGGTCAACGATTCCAAAGCAACAGCCGAAAAATTAATCGATGTGATCGGTTTTGAAACTAAAGCTGAAACCGAGGAGGACAGAAAGCAGGATAAGGAAAAAGCAACTCGGCAACTTGAAGATAAGCTTAATCAGAAAAAGTTGCAATGGATTGCTTTGGCAAGGAAGCTTGATGCAATGGAAAAAGCCAAAATCGAAAGTCTAAGTTTAGAAGGAATCGGCTTTGAAAAAGAATTTACCAGGTTTTATCCGGAAGGAAAGACGGCCTCGCATGTTTTAGGTTTTGTTGGATCAGATGAACAAGGAAATAAGGTTGGTTATTATGGCATTGAAGGTTATTTTGACGGGATTTTAAAAGGATTATCAGGCGTATTGTCCGAAGAGCAAGATCCTGTAGGGAGGCCTATTCCGGTTGGTGACTATATCCCACTTTTAGCTGAAAATGGACAAGACGTAGTTTTAACTTTAAATCATGAACTTCAATACTTAATTGAGAAAAAGTTAAAAGAAGGAGTTGAAAGATATGATGCGAAAAGCGGTTCTGTGATTATTCTAGATCCCGCAAGCGGTGAAATTCTGGCCATGGCCAATTATCCCGATTATTCACCTCAAGATTGGGAAAAATGGGCTAATGATGATTTTGCCGAAGGTGAAATAAAGGATAAATATAGGATCGGAAAGGACGTTTTCCAAAATAGTGCCATCGCTAAAGTTTATGAGCCGGGTTCAGTTTTTAAGCCCTTTACTATGAGTGCGGGGATCGAGACCGGGAAAATCACACCCGAGACGACTTTCGAAAGTAAGCCTATTGAAATTCAGGGATACGTCATCCGCACATGGAATGACAAGTACTTTGGGGAGGAGTCGATGAGTGAAGTTTTGCAGCATTCTGATAACACTGGTGCGGCTTGGCTGGCACTGCAATTGGGAGTAGATACAGTTTACGATTATTTTAAAAAATATCATTTAGGTGAGAAAATTGATATAAAACTTGAAGATGAAGAGGAGGGTTTGGTTAAACCCAAAGACGAATGGATGCCAATCGATTTAGCCACAGCGGCTTTTGGACAAGGAATTTCGGTGACACCTTTGCAACTTATTTCTGCCTATCAAGTTATTGCGAACAACGGAATTTATAACAGACCCCAAATTGTCAAAGAAATTCGCGGGGAAGACAAAACAACAACCTACAAATCACCACCCCCAGAAAGAATTATTTCCGAAGAAACAGCCAAAACTTTAGTGGATATGTTGACTTCGGTGGTTGAAAAGGGAGAATTCAAATTTGCAGTTCTTCCTGGCTACAAAATAGCGGGAAAAACCGGAACAGCTCAAATTCCCCGAAACGGAACATATGATCCGAATAAGACTGACTGCACTTTCGTCGGTTTTGCCCCGGCCTCAGAGCCGAAGTTTTTAATGCTAGTGAAACTGGAAGAGCCGACTGCCTCTACCTATAGTGCCGAAACCGCAGTCCCACTCTGGATGAATATCGTCAAAGAACTGTTTGTGTATTATGGTGTTCCCCCCAATAATTAAGATTTTTGCAATTCAATCTGGAATTTGCAGTTTTTAGATTACCTCATTGGATGTAAACCAGGGTAATTTTAGTATATAATCATTCCATGCAAAAATTGATTCTAAAGTTAAAATCTTTGATTCCCCAACGACTCAGGAATTTCTATCACCTTTTGATTGCCATAGGAGCCAATCTGTATTATCGCAATCCGTCGCGAAAACTATTCGTTATTGGAGTGACCGGAACTGACGGTAAAACCACCACCGTCAATCTGATTTACCATCTTTTAAAGACGGCCGGCAAGAAGGTTTCTATGATTTCGACAGTGAAAGCGATCATTGGAGAAGAAGAATATCATCTGGGTTTTCATGTAACCACCCCGGATTCGCGCGAAATTCAAAAATTTATATCACTGGCGGCGCTGGCCGGAAGCGAATATCTCATTTTAGAAACCACCTCACATGCCTTGGACCAGTTTCGAGTCCGGGGAGTAAATTTTAGAATGGGGGTTTTAACCAACATTACTTCAGAGCATCTGGATTATCATAAAAATTATGAAAATTATTTACAAAGCAAAGCCAAATTATTTAAAAAAACCGCACTGGCAATCTTAAACGCAGATGATCCTTCTTTTGCTAAACTGAAATCAGAGGTCAAAGGACGCGTCTTGTCTTACGGAATCAAAAAGTCGGCTGATGTGATGGCAATTCATATCAGACACGAAGCGTTGGAAACCCGCTTTGATGTCACGTTTTCTCAAGCTGAAGTTTTAGCTGCCAATCAGTGGGGGCAAGAAGACCTTAAGTATGGCAATGAGTTTGAGCTTGGAGATGAAAAATATCTTGAGTATCCGATTCGGTCAAACCTTTTGGGCGAGTTTAATATCAACAATATATTGGCTGCCATCGCCTGTGTTTTGAAACTTAATCTTTCTCCTCAAGAAATTATGGAAGGCATCCAAAGCTTTATGCCGCCCCAAGGAAGAATGGAGAGAGTTGAAACAGGCAGGGATTTTGAGGTAATGATTGATTTTGCCCATACACCCGGCGCTTTTGAAAAAGTCTTACCATTCGTCAAATCAATTACTAGGGGCAGGCTGGTTCATGTTTTTGGTGCAGCCGGTTTAAGAGATTTTGCAAAAAGACCAAAAATGGGAGCAATTTCGGCTCAATATGCGGATCTTATCGTATTAACTGCCGAAGACCCCCGCACAGAGGATGTTAACCAAATAATGAGTGAAATTGCGAGCGGAGCCAAAAAGGGCCAATTTAAAGAGGTGTCAGTCGCGGCATTTGAGAAATCTGAAAAAGGCCAGCTTTTTCTTATTCCTGATCGTCAAGATGCGATTGAATTTGCGGTCAGAAAGTTGGCCCAGAGAGATGATCTGATTTTTATTTCCGGGAAAGGGCATGAAACATCAATGTGTTTAGGCCATCAAGAATTTCCTTGGTCAGAGCGGAAAGCGGTAGTCGAGGCTTTGAAAGAAAGGAAGGATTTTTGAGTCACCTTAAGGTTAATTTAGCAGTTTATCGATTGCACGAATTTTCAAAGTTGGGAAATACCGTTCATGGGTTTTCAACCCGCCAATTTTATCCTTTAACTGTCAGAGATCTGTGGCAAAGGACACCAGTAGCGCTGCAATTTGCCAGTCAAGTGGGATTTGATTTAGAGAAGGTTGTGGCGATGGATCAGGTGCATGGCGATCGGATAGCCATGGTGGACAGTAAAGATACGGGTAAACTGATAGGCAAAACTGATGGTTTGGTTACCAGAGAAAAGGGTGTTTACTTGGCAATTAAAACGGCAGATTGTGCGCCTCTCTTGTTTTATGAAATCCAAAAACAAATTATTGCCGTAGCACATGCTGGCTGGAAAGGGGTATTAAAAAAGATAGCAGGCAAGGTTGTTCACAAAATGAAGGATGAATTCGGCGCGGATACCAGTCAGATTTTGGTGGGGATCGGACCGACCATCGGTGCTTGTTGCTATCATATTACAAGAGAACGACTAGATTTGTTCAAAACAGAACTCGGAGCAGACTTAACTGTTTATTCGTTGCGCAAGAAGCAAATTTTTTTAGATCTGCCCTTAATGATTATCAAACAACTTGTGAAAGCAGGGATCAAAGAAAGCAATATCGAGAACGGAGCCATCTGTACCGTATGTTTTTCGCAAAAGTTCTATTCCCGCAGAGCGGATATGGCCAGGTATGGAAAATTGCAGGGCGAAATTATTGGAATTTTAGGAATGAGGAGGCAGATAAATGATTCATTTCAATAAAATTGCAGCTATAATCTTAGCCGGCGGTAAAGGAACCAGAATCGGTCAAAATCTTCCCAAGGTTTTGTATCCGATTATGGGTAAGCCCATGATTCATTATTCTCTGAAATTAATTGAAGATGTTGGCCTGCGGGATGTGATTGTTGTCATAGGGTATCGGGCGGATGAGGTTAGAGCGGCCATTGGAAGACGCTGTGATTTTGCTTTTCAAAAAGAGCAGCTGGGAACCGGGAATGCTTTGTTGTGCGGTTTAAACGAAGTTCATCCAGATATTAAATACGTTTTTGTGTGTAACGGCGATGATTCTGCTTTTTTTCATCTTTCGACCATCAAAGATTTTCTCTCCAGCCATCTCAGGAAAGAATGCGTTGTAAGCATACTGACGGTTTATAAAAAAGATCCTACGGGGTACGGACGGATTTTGAGGGATAAAAATGGGAGAGTAGTTGAGATTCGGGAAGAAAAAGAAGCTTCAGACAAGGGTAAAAGAAATAAGGAGGTTAACGCTGGTTGTTACATTTTCGACAAAACCTGGTTAAAAAATAATATCAAGAAGCTGAAAAAGAATCAATCCGGCGAATATTATATAACCGATTTGGTTAAAATGGCGACTTCAGAAGGCAGGGAAGTAAATTCATTTGAATTGACGGACGAAAATCAAGGATTTGGGATAAATATCAGGGAAGCCTTAAAAGAGGCAAACGAGATTATGTTTAGAAGATATAGGGAAGAGAAAAAACCAAAAATATTTTTCATCGGCTTGGATTATTCTTTGCTGGACTCAGGCAAACTTAGAAGTTATCTAAGCTCCGAAATTAGAAATCTGATAAAAAATCACCTGCGTAATTTAAAGCTGGCAAGTAAAGCCCGCACAATTTTTTGGAAAACATATGAAGAAGTGAAACTAGAAGGGGGTTTTGTAAACATACCTAAAACAATTGAAAGGTTTGTGGTTCTTTTAAAATCTGAAGAGCTTAAGGATTCTCTGTTGGAAATATTTTTAACCGCGCCTTTTGACCAATTTCTCTATCCTCAGGCCTTAAATTTAGTTGAAGAGTTAAACAGGTTGGGACGAGTGGTTGTGTTGGAAGAGGGAGATTTAGTTTACGAACCAGTAAAAATAAGAGGGATGAGACTTAAAGACAAAATCGAAGACTATTTCATATTCGAAAATCTTAAAAGTGCCATTCCTATGGTGGTTAAAATTTATAAAGGTTGGAGTCAGATTATTCTTGACGACAGAGTTGAAATTTTGGAACATTTTTTAAAGATCAATAAAAACGCCATAGCAGTGCGAATTAAACAGGGGAAATATAGCCAATTTAAATTTAATCTCAAAAAGCAGAAAAGGTTTGAATATACTAGCCTTGATGAAATTACAATTGATTTAAAAAACATAGTAAAATAACTTTAGACCTATGAACAAACAAATAAAAAACATCCATTTCGGCGGCATCGGAGGCTGTGGTATTTCGGCCTTAGCTCAAATCGCTTTAAGGCACGGATATCGGGTCACCGGTTCTGATATTGCCGCTTCTCAATATACCCGCAAACTGCAAAGTTTGGGAATTCCTATTTTTTTTGGCCACCGGGAGGAAAATATCAAAGGGGCAGATTTAATTGTCAACTCAGCTGCCATCGAGATGTCAAATCCGGAAGTTCGAGCGGCCCGCAAACTGGGTATCCCAATTGTCAAACATTCTCAATTTTTAGGTCAACTAATGAAGCATGAGTTTGGAATCTGTGTGGCCGGCACTCATGGCAAGACCACCACCGATGCTTTGATTGGTTTATGTTTGGTGGAAGCGGGCTTAGATCCTACCATAGAGATCGGAGGGTCAGTTTCTGAGCTGCAAGGTAATGTGCGGGTAGGGAAAAGTCAATATTTTGTGGCCGAATCCTGCGAGTTTGATCATTCATTTCTGAATCTTTTTCCACGAATTGGTATTGTTCTCAACATTGAGGAAGATCATCCGGATTATTATCCCAATCTTGAGACTTTAAAAAAAGCCTTTGTGGATTTTCTAGATTTGGTGCCTGCAGAAGGATCTATAATTCTTAGAAACGAAAGTGAGGCGGCCAGAGAAGTTTTGGCAAAAACAAAAAGTGCCGCTCAAAAAGTGACGGTCGGATTTAACAAAACATCCGATTGGTGGGCGGAAAATGTTGATTTAAAAAGAAATAAAACAGATTTTGAGGCTTTTTTTAGGGGCAAATCGGTTGGCAATTTCAGGCTTTCAATTTTAGGAAGACTCAATGTCCAAAACGCACTGGTGGCGTTGGCGGTTTTAAAGATTCTGGACGTAGACTTGGAGAATGCCCGAGCAGTTTTTAAAAAGTTTCATGGAGTAGACAGAAGATTTGAGGTGGTTTATAAGAACAATTTTGAGGTTGTCAGCGACTATGCCCACCATCCCGCCCAGATTAGAGCGACAATCGAGGCGGCCAAACAACAGACTTATAGAAGACTGGTGGTGGTATTCCAACCGCATACTTACTCCCGCACCCAATATTTATTTAACGAATTTATTCATGCTTTTGACGGCGCCGATCGGCTATTAATTGCCGAAACATATCTGCCGGCAGGCCGTCATGAAAAAATTTTACCTCAATCCTCTTCTTTGGTTTTGGCAGAAAAGATAGGAGAGTTGCAAGCCGGCGTTGAATATACAGGTAACTTGACGCAAACCGTAAAACAACTTGAGTCCATTCTTCAAAAAGGAGATTTAGTTTTGATCGTCGGAGCAGGAGATATCTATCAAATTGCAGATAGCGTAAAAAGGATTAAGATATGAACGAGAAGTTGTTGGCTTTACATTCGTTTCTGCGCAACGAACCAATGGCCAAATATACCACCTTTAAAATAGGAGGACCGGCCGAATATTTTGCGATCGTCAAAACCAAGAAAGACTTAATCAAACTTATCCAAATTTGCCAGATGCAGAACATTCCGCTTTTTGTCTTTGGCGGTGGATCCAACATTCTGGTTTCTGATTGGGGGATCAAAGGAGTAGTGGTTTGCAATAAGACAGCAACGATTGAACACAAAGATAAAAACTTCGTTGAGGCCGATTCCGGAGCGATGCTTTCAAGCCTCATCAGATTTTGTGCGGAGAAAAAATTAAGCGGACTTGAAAATTTTAGCGGAATTCCCGGAAGTGTCGGAGGAGCATTGTGGATAAATACCCATTTTCTCAATTTCCTGATCGGGGATTATGTCGAAAGCGGTGAAATCATAGACGAGCGGGGAAATCTTTTGAAGCTTGCTCGGAAAGATTTTCATTTTGGCTATGAGCAAAGTCTTTTGAAGGAACGCAAGATATACCTGCTTTCGGCCACCTTCAAGTTGTCTGCCGGTAAAAGGGAGATCATTGAAAAAAGAACCCGCGAAATTTTAAAATTGAGATGCACAAAACATCCGCTCAAACATCCTTCAGCCGGCTCAGTTTTTCGCAATCCCTCCCTTATGCCGGCGGGTAAAATAATTGAAGAAGCGGGCCTCAAGGGCAAAAAGATCGGCCAGGCGCAGGTCTCAGAAAAACACGCCAATTTCATTGTGAACTTGGGTGGAGCCAAAGCGGACGATGTGCTAGAATTGATAAGTATCTGTCAAAAAGAAGTCTTTAGGAAATTTAAGGTACGGCTTGAGCCTGAAATAAATTTTGTCGGAGAGGGTAATTTTTGTAAATTTTGAACTTCAAGTTAATCAGAAACGTTTTAGTTGTCCAAGCCACTGGAGGCTAAATATATGGAAGAAAAAATTATCATCGAAGGCGGAAGTTCCCTGCAGGGCACGATTCAGATCTCCGGAGCCAAAAACACCGCCTTAAAATTAATAGCAGCTGCGCTTCTCACCAAAGAACCGGTGATTTTAAAAAATGTGCCCCGGTTATCAGATATAGAGCTGATGGTCAAGGCCATTGAAATTTTAGGAGCCAGGATAGAATGGTTGGATGAACATATTTTAAAAATTCAAGCCGAGAAAATTACTTCCTATAAAATTCCGGAAGAGATTGTTTCTCAAATGCGCGCCAGTTTTGTGATTCTAGGGCCGCTTTTGGCCAGATTTAGAAAAGCGATTATTGCCAACCCCGGGGGATGTAAAATCGGAGCCAGACCGGTTAATCGTCATATAGAGGGATTTGAAAATCTGGGCGCCAAAGTTTTATTTGTCGAAGGTTATTATCATATTAATGGTAGCCAGATGAAAGCCGGGGAATTCACTTTTAGCAAAAATACTCATACCGGGACTGAAAATTTGATTCTTGGATCCGTTTTAACATCTGGAACAACTTTGATTAAAAACGCAGCCGAAGAGCCGGAGATTGACGATCTTATCGATTTTTTAAATAAAATGGGAGCCAAGATTAAGAGAGAAGGAAATCGACAAATCGCAATTGAAGGAGTAAACGAACTTTTCGGCACCGAACACACCGTCATGCCGGACAGAAACGAGGCCGCAACTTTTGCCATTGCGGTGGCTGTAACCGGAGGAAAAATTTTTCTTCAAGGCGCGCAAGCTAAAGATTTAGTAGCTTTTCTCAATAAAATAGAAAAAGTGGGTGTTGCATATCAGGCCAATCCAAACGGCATTCATGTGTGGCGAAAAAACGGTGAAAACTTAAATCCGATTGAGATCGAAACCCGCCCCCATCCAGGATTTATGACCGATTGGCATCCGCCATTTACCGTTCTTTTGTCCCAAGTTAATGGAGAGTCTACAGTTCATGAGACGGTTATGGACAAGCGTTTTGGTTATGTTAGGCAATTACAAAAGATGGGCGCCAAAATCGAATTCTATAATCCTCATCATTTCGACCCACAAGAATATAATTTTAATCTTGAAGACGAAGAAAAAGGGAGTTTTCACGCTATCAAAATCTTTGGTCCCGCTCCACTTTTTGGAACCAAGCTTGAAATGCTAGATTTACGAGCAGGAGCAACTGTTGCTTTAGCAGCTTTAGCTGCCCGCGGTATAAGTGAAATCAGCGGGGTTGCGCATATCCGAAGAGGCTACGAGAAATTTGTGGAAAGATTACAAGGCATCGGCGCTAACATTAAAATGGTAGAGAAAGGTTAAAGGATGCAAACCAGATCCAAGAAAAAAGTGGTGGTTATAGGCGGAGGAATAGGGTCGTTTGTGATTTTGTCGGGGTTGCGGGATTATCCTCTTGATTTAAGCGTTATCGTAACCGTCACCGATGACGGCGGATCGACTGGAAGGTTGCGCGACGAGTTTGGTTTTTTGCCGGTTGGAGATATGCGGCAATGCATTGTAGCTTTATCCGAAGATGAGGCTTGGCTTAAACAGTTGATGCTTTATCGATTCGGCAAGGGCAGAGGCTTGAGAGGGCATAATCTGGGGAATCTTATTTTAACAGCCTTGGAAGATTTGACCGGTTCAGAATCGAAAGCTCTGGAAGTTGTCGATGAAATTTTTGCCCTCAGAGGAAAAATTTTGCCTATTTCTTTAAGCTCAGTTAAATTAGGGGCAGAATATAAATCCGGGAAGATGATTATCTCCGAACACAAAATTGAGTTAAATAAGCTTTTGAATGATCGGATTCTCCGATTATTTACAATTCCTAAAGCTAAAATTAATCCTGCCGCTCAAAGGGTAATCTTGGGGGCCGATTTAATTATATTAGGTCCTGGAGATCTATTTAATTCGACCATTGCGAATATAATTATTCAGGGGACTACCGCAGCTATTCAAAGATCAAAAGCTAAAATTCTTTACATCGTAAATTTGATGACTCTTAAAAGCCAGACCCATAATTTTAAGGCTTCGGATCACGTTGCGGCTATAGAAAATTATCTGGATGTTAGGGTGGATTATATTTTGATTAACCATGAAAAAATACCGGACGAGATTATTAAACAATATAAAAAATTAGATGAATATCCGGTAGAAGATGATTTGGGGATTGATCGACGCGTACTCCGAGGTAATTTTCTAGCCAAAAAAGTTTATAGAAAATCAGTGAGTGATTCCTTGAAAAGAAGTCTTTTGCGCCATGACTCTAAAAAGTTGGCTAAAGCTATTATGAATTTTCTGAAGAATTGAGTTCAAAAAAGGGAGGAAGCAAGTGGAAAAATATCCGGCGGTTATTATTTTAGCAGGAGGTCAATCCGAAAGGTTCTGGCCGCTTGGTGATAAAAACTTGTTTTCTTTTTTGGGACAGACTTTGCTGGAGTTTCAGCTGAAAACTTTAAGACAAATAGGTTTTAGAGATTTTATTGTAGTGGCCAACAAAAATATCGATTGGTGGTTAAAAGAACACTTTTATGATGTTCCCAAGTTGGAGTATGTTTTACAAAACAATAACCTCAAAGGAATGGGTGGGGCGGTTTTATCGGCCAAACAAAAGATTTTGGCAAAGCCGGGCAGACCGCTTTATATTTTAAACTGCGATGATGTTTACCACCCTGATCTCCATCGCAAGATTTTAAAACATTATCAAAGAGAGAAAGCGGATGGATATCTTGCCGGTTATCGGGTTTCAAGCTATCAGCCTTTAGGCTATTTTATTGAGAATGAGGGAGTGATTCAGGGAATTATCGAAAAGCCGCCATCAGCCAAGATGCCTTCTCATTGGGCGAATCTGGTTGCCCATCTTTTTGTCAATCCGGTTGATTTTATCCATGAATTGGAGGTTGAGAATAATAAAAGCATCAAAACAGACGATCTTTATGAAAGAGCGTTGGGAAAGCTCTGTCAAAAAAAGGTTTTCCGTTTAGTCTCGTATCGAGATGAATGGAAAATATTGAAATACCCCTGGCAGGTGCTGGACGTTGCCGATTATTTACTTTCGCAGATTTCATTTAAAGTTTCAAAAGATGTTAGAATTGCTGAAAATGCAAGCATCGAAGGCAAGGTGATTATCGAAAAAGGTGTAAAAATTTTGGGTGGGACAAAAATTGTCGGCCCAAGTTTTATCGGGGCGAATTCAATAATCGGTAATAATTGTCTAATTCGCGAGTCGATGATCGGCAGGAATTGTGTAGTCGGATTTTCAACTGAAATTACTCGCAGCTACCTAGGTGATGATTGTTGGCTTCATTCTAACTACATCGGGGATTCAGTTTTAGAAAAAGATGTAAGTTTGGGCTCAGGAGCGGTAACGGCCAATTTACGACTAGATGAGGCCAATATTTTTGCTCAAGTAAAAGAAAAAAAAGTTGATACACAAAGGAATAAATTAGGGGTAATTATCGGTAAGGGGGCAAGATTGGGCGTTAATTCGTCAATTATGCCGGGGGTTAAAATTGGGAAAAATTCTATAGTAGGGCCAGGTGTGGTTTTATTAAAAGATATTCCGGAAAACCAGATGTGTTTTGCCAAACAAGTCTTAGAAATGAAATCTCACCCTTATACTCCTCATGCAGAAATACGCGCTCAATTTAAAAGAGCCCTCAAGAAAGGTAACTAAAGTGACAACCAATTTTTTGCTCGGAGTCGATGGCGGAGGAACAAGGACAGTGGCTTTAATTGCTGATGAGCAAGGGAGATTAGTAGGTAGAGGAGAAACGGATGGTTCAAGTTATAAATCGGTTGGGATTGAGAAATCACGCAGAGAGCTTGAACAAGCGGTGGATAAAGCCTTACAAAAAGTGGAACAACATATCACTCGATTTTCAGATGTTTGTTTTGGTATGGCGGGGTGTGATACCAGGCGCGATTTTGAGACATACAAAAAAATAATTCAGAAAAGTAAGGTGGCCCTATTTATAAAAAAGACAAAGCTTTTAATCTGTAATGACACTCACATCGCTTTAGCCGCGGGAACGGATAAAGATTACGGAATAGTAATAGTTGCCGGAACAGGTTCCAACTGTTATGGCAGAAATCCGCAGGGAGAGGAGTCCAGTTGTGGCGGGATGGACTGGTTGCTTTCGGATGAAGGAAGCGCCTTTGACTTAGGAGTTAAAGCCCTAAAAGCGGTTTTATGGGAATATGACGGCCGGGGCGAGGCAACACTTCTCACCCCGATTATTCTTAAAAACCTTGACAAGAAGGATATTTTAGAGCTGGTTGACTGGGTTTATCAACCACCTTTTGAAAAGAAGCGATTAGCCAGTCTGGCACTGTCTGTAGATGTAGCTTTCAGCCAAAAAGACAAGGTAGCTAATAAAATAGTTTCTGAATCAGCCGAAAGTCTTGTTTTAATGGGAAAGACGGTGATAAAAAGACTAGGTTTGGCAGGTAAAGAGTTTGATTTTATCCTTTCCGGTGGGATGTTTAAATTGGGTGAAGATTTTATCAACCAGATTACGAATAGTCTTAAAAACGCTGCACCTTTTGCCCATTTTATTGTACTTAAAAAAGAGCCGGCCTGGGGAGCCTTAAGGTTGGCCCTAAAAAACCGCAAAACAACATGAGAGGAAATACAAAACAAAAACCGATAGAACAAAAAATAAACAATTCCCAGTTTGAGCTTTATAAAGAAGTGATTGCCGCCATCGTAAAAGCTCAGGCCGAAGTTATCGGTAAAGACTTGGCTTTAAAAAAAGCAGCTAAAGTTCCCGGATGCGTTATCAACTCGAATTTTCAAGTTCTGTCAATTTCCGATAATCCGGTTTATGTTATTCAATCCTTAGTCAACGAGTATTACCTTTTGTCTTCCTATTCAGCTATTAGAATTTCACAAAAAGCAATACGTAAAATAGTTTTAGACAATCCGGATCTTCCGTTGCCTCAGATTTTGTTAATTGCGACAGAAGAACAATTTATATTTTGAGTAATTCAAATTATGCAAACCGAAAAATTTTCAAATCGGAAAGTGAGAATCGGAGTAATTTTCGGCGGAAGATCTTCTGAAAAAGAAGTATCGCTAGCCACTGGACGTTACGTTTTTCATCTCTTAGACCTTTCACGCTTTGAGGGTATGGCTCTTTTTATGGACAAAGAAGGAATGCTTTGGGAAATTCCGGAAAAACTAGTTATTTTAAATAAAACCGACGACATAGAAGCCAAGTTACAGCAGGAAGGAAAAGAGATTCGTTTTGAGGACTTGCCCGGAATGGTCGATCTGATTTTCATAGCCTTGCTGGGCAAATATGGTGAAGATGGAAGTATCCAAGGAATTTTAGAATTGATAGGTGTTGTCTATACCGGTTCTGATGTTTTGGCCTCGGCGGTGTGTATGAATAAGAAGATGCACAAAAGGATCTTGGCCGACAGTGGTTTTTTGGTTCCTAAAGATATCGCGGTTGGGAAAAACGAGTGGGAAAAAGGAAAAGAAGAGATCGAAAGTCGGGTGGAAAAAGAGATCGGTTTTCCCTGTGTAGTCAAACCGGTTTGCGAGGGTTCGTCGGTGGGAGTAGCAGTACCCAAAAAGGGAGAGGAACTTTTGAAGGCCATAGAAAATGCTTTTTTTTGGGATCCGGAAGTTCTCATCGAAGAATACATCCAAGGCAAGGAATTTATGTGTGTGGTCTGGGGAAATGAAAACCCCCAAGCCATGTTACCTACCGAGGTTGAATTTTCCGGCGACTTTCACACCTATGAATCCAAATACATGCCGGGTAAAGCCCGTTATTATACGCCCATAAGAGTATCTGATGCAGTGGTCAGGGCAGTCCAGAGACAAGCGGTTGAAATCGCGAACTTGATGGGGATTGTCGGTTATGGTCGGATCGATGGCTATGTGGTGGGAGAAAAAGTCTACATCGGTGAGCCGCATACCGGGACCATTATGGTTCCTTCCTCATATGTTTTTCAGCAGGCAGCCAAACAAAAAGTGGAGCTTAAAAGCCAGGCCGGCGGGAAAGTGCGGGTAACCCTAAATCCTAAGATGTTAGTCACCAGAATCATCGAAATGGCGCAGGAAGCGCATCAAGGGAAGATGCGGATACTTTAATTAAAATTAAAAAGTAAAAAGTCAAAATTCAAAATTTAGGTAGTTCTCTCCGCCAGCTGGCGGATCGAAGGGTAAAAAGTCAAAGGTCAAAAGTAACTCAAAACTGAAAGACAAATAGCAACTAGCATCTGGCTACTGGCAACTGGCTCAAGAAAAGTTAAAAGTTAAAATTAAGGTAGTTTTCGACTGCGCTCGAACGATAGGACCCGGTAGATAGTTCTCTTCGCTGACTCGGTGGATCGAACAAGAAGATTATTATGCTTCGACCAATCCCGCCAAAGGCGGGGGCATGGAGAAGTACATTTTTTGAATGAAGGGAAAACAAAAGATGTCTGACGAAGGGTTGAAAAGAAGATTTACAATAGGCATACTTTTAGGCGGGGCTTCCAGCGAAAAGGAAATTTCTTTGGAATCCGGCAGGCATGTCTATAATTCCTTAAATAGAAAAAAGTATGTTGTAATTCCCATTTTTGTGGATCACAACAATCACCTCTGGGAAGTCGACGAAGGTTTGTTATGGATGAATACTTGCGCTGATATTGAGGGGAGTCTGTCTGCTTTAGGAAAACGCATCTATTATGAAGAGCTGAAAGAAAAGCTGGATTTTGCTTTTTTGGCGCTGCATGGTAAATTTGGTGAAGATTGCTTTCCGGGGCTTTTTCATCTTTTGGATATTCCCAACAATTCCGGAGGTGTTTTGGGCGGGTCAGTCGGAATGGATAAATATTTTCAAAAGAAAATTCTCAAAGCAGCGGGGTTGCAAGTGCCCAAATATATCGGTGTCGAAAAAAACTGGAATGAAAACACACTGCAACAGATCGAAAAAGAAATAGGCTATCCCTGTATTGTTAAGCCTTCACGAGAAGGCTGTTCTATAGGTTTGACTAAAATCAACCACAAAAGTCAGTTTGCAGAAGCTTTTGAGAAGGCTTTTTGCTATGATAACCTGATTTTGGTGGAGGAATTCATTGAAGGACAAGAGATTACAGTGACGGTTTTGGGTAATGCCCTTCCAGTTGCTTTCACTCCGACAGAGACTCCTTCTAAGAAAGATTATCTGACCGTTGAAGAAAAATTTCTGCCGGGTGATGCCACCATGATCACTCCTCCCAATTTACCACCAGCGGCGATTGAGAGAATAAAGTCGGATTGCATCAAGGTTTATAAAGCCTTGGGTTTGAAATCTATGACACGCATTGACGGCATCTTTAAAGACGGCCGGTTTTATTTCAAGAGAACGAAAAACGAGACTAAAGGCGTGCGAATGCAGCGATTACAACCCATGCGAAGCAACGCTACGCAGGCGAATCAAAAAACCGCGAGCGTAAGCGAGGGAGTTTTTTATATTCTTGAGCCAAACACACCACCAGGAATGACCCCTTCCACCTGTGTTTTTCATCAAGCCGCTGAAGCAGATCTTACAGCCAGTGAATTATTAGATAAAATCATCAGTGACTCTATGGTTTAATCAATCCCAATCATCTAATGCGGGGGATCTTTTCTCTGGCGCCTTATATAGTGTATAATAAGCTTGATGATCAATGCTTTTGAGAAAGTCTATCAAACCCACACATCTGCCAACATTCCTTGGAATAGAAACTTTCCCCATTTTCGTTTGCTTGATTTTTTGGCCGAATATGAGATTTCTCCCTGTGCAGTTTTGGATGTCGGCTGTGGATTGGGTACGGATTCCATCTATTTAGCCCGCCAGGGATTCGATGTTTCAGCCTCGGACATTTCGCAAACAGCTATTTTTGAGGCTCGCTTAAGGGCGCAAGAGGCCAACGTTAAAATTGAGTTTTGGGTATCTTCGGCCTTAAAATTGCCGTTCAAAGATGAGAATTTTGATTTAATTTTTGATTGGAGAACTTTTCACTGTCTTTTGCCACCGGAGCAGACGAGATACGTCAATGAAATCTCCAGAGTTTTAAAAAGAGGCGGAGGATTGTTGTTAGCTGCCTTTTACTTGACCGGATTTCACGAAGAGGACCGTAAAATTCTTACCGAAGTTTTTGAAAAATTTCCTTTAAATGAAGAAAAAATGGAACAAATTTTTGGTATTCACTTTAGGATTGAATTTATGAGAATTTTTGACATGGATGATAAAAGCCATTGTTTGGGAGGCATGTACTATCTAATAAATTCAAAATGAAAAATGCAAAATTCAAAGTAATGGAAATTGGTTAATACTGATCAGGTAGATCATTTTCGAAAAGAATCACATCATCTTTCTTGGTGATGTGAGGTAAAATTTTTTGGGCATCGTCTAAGCTTATTGCCTCTCTCAAATTCAAAAGATCAAAATTGCTGTGTTGCAAACCTTCCTTGAAGGCTCTGGTTCTGCGGTTTTTCCCGACGAGGACGATCAAATCACAGATTTGACCGGCTAGACGGCCCACTTCTCCATGGATTTTTTGTTCTTGATCTCCCAACTCGACCATGCCGGGTGTAATTAAAATTTTCCTTTTTCCAGAAAAATTTCGCAAGACTTCCAAGGCGGCCTTAAATCCCTGGGGGTTGCTAGAGTAGGCATCATCGATGACGGTAACGTTCGGACTGGAGTCAATGATTTGGAGTCGATGAGGCAGCGGTTTGATGGCGGAGAGAGCGGAAGCAAGCTTTCTAAAAGAGATACCCAGCGCAAGACCAAGATACAAGGCGGGAAGGCAGTTTAGAACGTTATGGGAGCCTAAAAGATGTGTTGTAAATCTCATCACTTCCCCGCCGGGGGAAACTGCGAAAGCACTTCCTCTTTCTCCGACTTCCAAATTTAGAGCCTGAAAATCGCTTTTGTTCTTGAGTGAATAACCTCTGATTTCAGATTCCACCTTGAATTTAATTTGTCGTAAATGCGAGTCGTCAAGATTAATAAGCATCAGGCCATTTTTGGGCAGAGAATAGGCGAGTTCACTTTTGGTTTCGGCAATCTTCTGCAAGGATCCAAATCTTTCAAGGTGTTGTTCGGTGATCCCGGTGAGAATTCCGATCTGGGGTTTGACTAAATCGCAAAGATACCGGATGTCGCCTTTTTTATGGGCAGCCAGTTCAACGATAAAAATTTGATGGTCGGCGTTTAGTTGGTTAAGTATAGTTTTGGCGATCCCTAAAGGGGTATTATAATTTTCCGGAGTTTTTAAAACCTTAAATTCGGTTGCCAAAATCTGGGCTAAAATTTCTTTGGTGGAGGTTTTGCCGTAACTGCCGGTAATACCTATAATTTTCAATTGCTTAAATCGAGAGAGTTTGGTGCGGGCTTTTTGAATATAAATTAGAAGAACTATCTTTTCCAAGGGTGACAGAGCAAAAGAAGCCAGCCAGATAAAAATAAAAAAGATCTGGAGATTTAAAAGGATAAAAAGAACCAGCATGGAAAGTTTTAGTAAGTCGTCCAGACTTGAGAGCAAAAGATTATAAGACGGATAAAAGACATAAGCCAAAAAGAGGAAGATGCTTAAGAACAAAAGGATACAAACCTTGGGTGTAAATTTTAGTCTGTTTTTCCTCTCGAGTTTTCTTTTGCTCCAATGCCGGGTAATCCAGAAGATAAACCGATTCCGGTCGTAGTCCAAAAGTTGAAAAATATAGAGCCAGCCGAGCACCGGAAAGAAAAGATTGAATATTTTCATTTTAGGAAATCGACAACTTGCCGGGTAAACCTTTCCGGCTCTTCAAGATAAGCGAAATGACTGCCATTTTCGAAGACAACCAGTTGGGAGTCAGGCAGCAATTTTTGCATTAAACGGCCATCTTTTAGAGGTGTTGTTTTATCTTTTCCTCCCCAGATGATCAAAGCAGGGATGAAAATTTGCGGCAGATCTCTTCTGATATCTTCGTTAATAATATTTTTAAAAATTTCCTTTAAGACGCCAGCTTCTTCATAATCATGTTCGCCGATTATCCGGTATAATTTCTGGCGCGCTTTTTCCTGAAATTTATTTAATCCGGGCAAAGAAAAAAGGGATTTGCCTATTTTAGCCAGCTGCATGATCCCCATTTTTTTTGGACTTCCAAGATTACGTATTCCGGCGCTGTCGGTAAGGACTAGTTTAGAAACCATCTGCGGGTAAAGAGAGGCAAGGCGGATGGCTGCCTGTCCGCCAAAAGAATGGCCGATGAGAGAAACATTTTCCCCGATTTCTTGCCTGATAAACATTTTTAAAAAACCAGCGTAGTCGTCGAGTTGCCAATTCAAATCAGGACTGCCGGATTGACCAAAACCGGGGAGGTCTAGCGCAAAGACCTCAAACATTTTTTTAAGCCTTTCGTAGATTGGAAACCAACTGTTATGATTTCCGCCCCAACCATGAAGCAAGAGCACTGGTTTTCCATGGCCGTCTTTTTGAAAATGAACCACCACTCCTTGCACCGTAGTATCCTTGTCCGCCAGCTGGCGGACTTCGGTGGGTTCGTTTTCTTGCGCTTCGTCCGCCCGCCAGCAACTGCGTAGCTTTGGGCGGGTGGTTCCCGCGCTTCGAAAATAGAGATTTGAGTTCTGAATTGCGGCAATCATTTAACTTAGATTATACCATGGTAGATGTGGTAAAATATATCCAAATTACTCCCCATTTCTTAAGTTTAAGAAATCTTCGGAGTGGCCGAACTTTTGCAAAATTTTTTTAAGAGGTAAGTTGTAATTTGGGGAATACTCAACTTCTTTATATCTGTAATTTAATTGAGGTTGAGTATATAAATCATTATGATTAAAATCTTTGGAATTTTGCTGCTATCCTTTTTGTTTACTGGTCTGCTTTCCATTCCTTTCATTAACCTTCTTTATAAACTGAAGTTTCAGCGTCAGGAAGAACACTCAAAGGATATTTTGGGTAAAGACACGCCCATCTTTGCGCGTTTACATGGATGGAAAATCGGAACCCCTAATGGCGGAGGAATCTTAGTTATCGGTTCAGTTTTGCTCTTCTCCTTCATATTTTATAAGGTAACCAAGTTTAATTTTAACTCCACCAGCAGTATTCTCTATCTGACCATTATTCTTTTTGGAGCTTTAGGTTTTTATGATGATATTCAGAAAATCTTCGGCTGGAAAAAAACCGGTTTTTGGGGATTGAAGATACGTTTTAAACTGCTGATTCAAATTGTCTTTGCTTTAATCATTTCCTCTTTAATCTATTTGAAGATGGGGATTTCCAGTCTCATCATTCCCTTGCCTCAGCTGAATTTTTTGGCTTATGATTCAATGGTAAACTGGCAGGGATTAGTTGTAAATCTAGGAGTTTTCTATATTTTTTTTGCTACCTTTGTAATTGTGGGGGCAACCAATGCTTTTAATATCACCGATGGGCTGGATGGTCTGGCTACGGGCTTGTTATTAGTGGCTTTATCGGCTTTTTGGTACTTGGCTGGTTTGCAAAATCACGGTGACGTCATTTTGTTCATGGCGGTTTTGACCGGTTCACTCTTGGCTTTTATGTATTTTAATATTTTTCCAGCACGGATTTGGTTGGGTGACACCGGAGCTATGGCTTTTGGCGCCCTTTTGGCAGTTATTGCCTTGGTAACTCAAAGCGTTGCGGTTTTGCCAATTATCGGTGGGGTTTTTGTGGTAGAGGCGATGTCGACTCTAATTCAATGGTATTCGAAAGCTTTGCGCGGAAAAAAGATTTTTTTATGCGCACCTCTCCATCACCACTTTGAAGCTAAAGGATGGGATGAAACGAAAGTCACCATGCGTTTTTGGTTGGCAGGTGCAGTTCTAGCCTTCATCGGCATTTTTATCGCCCTTCTTCCAAGTTTGAAATTTTAATCTTCATCATGCATGAACTACCGATCGGTATTTTTGACTCTGGTTTTGGCGGGCTTTCTATTTTTCAGGCGGTTGTCACAGAACTTCCCTGGGAATCGATAGTCTACTTTGGTGACAACGCTAACTGTCCCTACGGAGGAAAGACTTTTACGGAAATTAAAAAACTAACCCTTAAAGGTCTTACAAAACTTCTCAAATTTAATGTTAAATTGATTGTCGTTGCCTGTAATACGGCTACGGTTGCCGGAATGGATTATTATCGCCAAAAAATAAAGATTCCAATCGTAGGCGTGGTGCCGGTTGTCAAAACTGCTGTCGAACAGACAAAATCGAATAAAATTGCGGTTTTAGCGACACCGGCCACTGCTCGGAGCCTGTATCTTAAAAGATTAATCAAAAAATTCGCCGGCGATAAATTGGTTTTTAATCTGGCAATTGACAATCTAGTTTGGAGAATCGAGAAGGGAGAGATTGATTCTCCGGCAATCTCTAAAATTCTAAGACAAAGTCTTGAATCATTGCCAAGGAAAAAGGTAGATATAATAGCTCTAGGTTGCACGCACTTTCCTTTTCTTCGTCATGTGATCGAAAAAATCGTTGGTCCTAAGATTAAAATCCTTGATTCGGGAGATGCGGTTGCCAGGCAGGTGCGTAGAATTTTAACTCAGAATCAAGCCTTGAATTTGCGCCCAAAACCAACCTACTATTTTCTTACCAGCGGAGATAAGGTAAAATTTAAACAAATCGCCGAAAAACTGTTACGGCAAAAAATCGTTAGAGTAGATAAAATTTAATGAATATTCAAGATCTGAGAAAAGAAAAAATTGCCATTTTAGGTCTTTCAACCGAAGGGATTGCTTCGGGGGAATTTCTTGCTCGCCAAAAGATTCCTTTTACGGTTTTAGAAAAAAAAGAGCTTCCTCAATTAGGAAAAGCAAAAGACTATCTTTCTCAATGGAAAGCTGAGTACCGATTAGGAAAAAATCATCTGGATAAACTCGCAGATTTTACCTTAGTTTTAAGATCGCCCGGCATTCCTTTGTTTCTGCCGCAAATTCGCGCTGCCTGCTCGCAAGGCGTAAAAATTTCCAGCCAGACCAAACTTTTTCTTAAATTGTGCCCGTCTCCAGCAATCGGAATAACCGGCACTAAAGGTAAGGGAACAACGGCCATTCTAACCCGCAATATTTTAAAAGAAGAAGGTAAAAAGGTTTTTCTCGGTGGCAATATCGGCAAGCCGCCTTTGGATTTTTTGGAAAAATTGGATCGCGCCACCTGGGTAATCTTGGAGCTTTCCTCTTTTCAGCTGGAAGATTTTGAGCAAAGTCCTCATATCGCCGTCGTTTTAGGCTTGGCTCCGGATCATTTGGCCCCGGAGTCTCCGGATGCTCCCAATTTTCATAAAGATGAGGAGACATATTATAAGATTAAAGAAAAGATGGTGGCTTTTCAGAAACAGGATGACGTTGCTATTCTCAATTTTGATGACGATAAAGTTAAGACTTTCGCTACCAAAACGCAGGCTCAAGTTTATTATTTTAGTCAGTCGCAGAAAGTAACTGGTGCCTATATCAGCCAAAACAAAGAAATCATCCTGAATGTGGGTGGCATAAGAAAGGTAATCGGAAAAACAAAAGATTTGGTTCTTCCCGGAAAACATAATTGGTGGAATGTTTGTGCGGCGGTTGCCGCTGGGGGTTTAGCCGGATGCTCAAAAGAATCCATCCAAAAGGCCGTTTTTTCCTTTCAAGGATACGAGCATCGGCTGGAATTGGTAGCCGAAATTGAGGGAGTAAAATATTATAACGATTCGGCTGCTACCAATCCCGAGCCTTGCGTGGCGGCTTTAAAGTCGTTTGAGGGACACCTGATACTCATTGCGGGTGGTTCAAATAAAGGACAGATGTATGACAAACTGGGAGAAGCCATAGTGCAAAGTCAGGTAAAAACTGTTTATTTAATCGGTGAGATGGCGGCCAAAATTGCCGCGGCCGTGAGGGATCAAAGTTCCAAGCTCAATCCGCCGACTGGCGGACAAAACTCCAAGTCAAAAACATCAAGTATTATTCTGGCAGGGTATCCGACGATGGAGAAAATTGTCAGAGATTGCAGTAAATTAGCCCAAAAAAGTGATATCGTTTTACTCTCGCCGGCTTGCGCCTCATTTGATATGTTTATAAACTATAAAGACCGCGGCCATCAATTTAAAAAAGCAGTCTTGGATTTGAAAAGAGAAAGAGGTAAAAAATTACAGACAGGCTCAATTTGAAAGTCGGCGAAGGCATATCTTTTAAGAGTAACTGATTAAAGCTTTTTGAAAACCTCGGATGAATGATTCGGAGTCAGTTTTTTATAGATCTATCGTTGAATCCTAGGGATTTTCAAAACGCAACGATCGAGAGGTGATTTAGGATGCGCAATGCAACTCATAGCCCTGATTTTTTACTTATCATTATTACCGCCATCCTCATTCTTTTTGGGATTTTGATGGTTTATGACGCCTCAGTAGTCCAAGCTTATTTGGAGTTTGGCGACAAACTTTATTTTTTTAAAAATCATATTTTAGGGATTGTTATTGGATTGGTTGCAGGGTTGGTGGCCTATAAAATTGATTTTCGCCTTTGGACTAAATGGGCTTTGCCGTTGATGGTTTTGGGACTGATCTTATTGATTATTGTCTATATTCCGGGTTTTGGCATTAAAGCTTATGGCTCGCAACGTTGGCTTAATTTAGGACTTTTCAGTTTTCAACCCTCAGAAATTATTAAACCCATTTTTGCCATTTATATGGCCACCTTTTTAGCTCACAAGAAAGAGCAGATAAAATCTTTTACTCTTGGATTTATGCCGTATATTTTTATTACTTTGGTTGTTTCGGGATTGATCTTTTTTCAACCTGATCTTGGCACCGCCTTTCAAATTTTTGCCAACGGCATTTTTCTCTTATTTCTGTCGAATGCTTCTCTTTTCCAAATGGGTGTTTTTTTTCCGCTGGCATCGATTTTAGGATTGGTTCTAATCTGGATCTCGCCCTATCGTCGAGCTCGGCTTTTAAGCTTTCTTGACCCCAGCTCCGACGTTTTGGGAAAAGCTTATCATATCAATCAAGTGCTGATTGCTTTGGGTTCTGGCGGTTGGTTTGGATTAGGATTCGGTGCCTCCAGACAGAAATTCCAATATTTACCGGAAGTCATGACCGATTCTATTTTTGCCGTGGTGGGAGAGGAGTTGGGATTTATCGGGGTTTTGTTTGTTTTGGCAGCCTTTTTCTTTTTTATTTGGCGGGGATTGAAAATCACCAAAGAAGCACCGGATCAATTCAGCCATTTGCTGGCAGCCGGAATTATAGGTTGGATCGGAATTCAAGCTTTAATCAATCTGGGAGCTATGTCAACGGTTTTGCCTTTAACTGGGGTTCCCCTGCCTTTTATTTCTTATGGGCGGTCATCTACCGTTTCACTTCTCATTGGTGTTGGAATTTTGCTCAATATATCAAGAAATACTTTAAGGAAAGAAAAAGGAAAATGATTTTTTTGCCAAAAGGAGAATGTTATCACTAAAGGGAGAATAACAAGATGAAAATTGTGGTTACCGGCGGACACCTAACTCCGGCTATGGCAGTTATTCAGGAACTAATTTCACGTTTCGGCAAAGAGGCGGAAATAATTTATATCGGGCGCAAATATACGTTTGAGGGAAGTTCGACAATCGCCACCGAATATGAGATTATTCCTACCCTGAATGTCAAATACTTGGTTTTGAATGCAGGTAGACTGCAAAGGAAAATCACACGCCATACTCCTGTCGGCCTTCTCAAAATTCCTTTCGGTTTTATCCAATCGTTTCATTACCTTTTAAAATACAAGCCTCAGATAGTTTTATCTTTTGGGGGCTATCTATCACTTCCGGTTGTCATCAATGCCTGGATATTAAGAATTCCTATTCTTATTCATGAACAGACCGTAGTTTTAGGTTTGGCCAACCGGGTCGGGGCCTTTTTTGCTTCCAGGATTTGTCTTAGCTGGAGAAGCTCGCAAAAATATTTTCCGAAAGGGAAAACCGTCATTACCGGAAATCCTATTCGACAAGCAATTTTTCAAAAATTTGATTCTCTCTCGCAAAAAGACAAAGAAAATCGGCTGGGATTATTTCTGAGTAAAATTAAACCGGAGGAGAAATTGATTTATATTACTGGCGGAAACCAAGGGTCGCAGGTCGTCAATCAAGCTCTTTTAAGGATTTTACCTAAATTGTTACTCAAATATTATGTCATCCACCAGACTGGAAGTTTAGATTTTAATTCTATACGAGAGGAAGTCGAAAAGATGGAGAAGAAACTGAGAGAAAGATATTATTTTGCTTCTTGGTTTTGCGATTCGGAGCACGGGTGGAATTTGAATCGTGCTGATTTGATTATTAGTCGCTCCGGCGCCAACACGACCGCGGAACTTTTGGCTTTGAAAAAAATAGCGGTTCTCATTCCTCTCCCTTGGGCTGGCGGAAACGAGCAATTCAAGAATGCGGAGATTTTAGTTAAATATGGATTGGGAAAGATTTTTCCCCAAAGTGAACTTGAGAGAGATCGGCTCTATGGGGTAATCCAAAAAATGATGGAAAGAATAACAGGGGGTGATTTTAAGATCGCCGAAATTGAAAATAGGTTGAAACGCGAGGGAGGCAACCTACCTTTTAATGGAGCCAAAAAATTGGTGGATGAAATTTTAGATCTCATCAAGATGAAATCGTGAATTGAATCAAAACGCCTTTTTACTTACTGGAAGACAAATGAAAATACTCCAGCTTTTTAAACGACGTCGGAAGATTATCAAGCCTCCGAAAGTTTTTTCGTCGACCCAAAACCAAATTGTAATTCCATTCAGGCCTATAAGTATCCTCTTAATAGGCATACTTTTGTTCTGCTGTTTTTATCTTCTATTACGCTCGGATTTTTTTCTGCTCCATAAAATTGAAATCTCAAGAACGTCAAATAGCCAACAGGTGAAATTCATCTCGGAAGATAAATTCAAAGATGAATTTGAAGATTTGCGTGGTCGTAGTTTTTTTTCAATCATTGCGGGAGAGATTGAAGATAAGGTAAAAAAAGAGTATCCGTCTTTAGAAAAGCTTACTTTCATTAAAAAGTTTCCGGACAAAATTGAGGTTTTTTTTGAAGAAAAAGAAGCGGCTGCTTTGCTTGAAGCCAAAAACGGCCGTTTTCTACTGGATAAGAGTGGATTGATTTTTGCTCAAGCTCCGGATGGATTCGAAGCGCCCGCCTTTCAAAATTTAGATAAAGAAGCGCACTTGGGTGAGAAAATCGATTCCGTTGAACTTCAAATGGCAATTGAACTTATTCGCGGTTTTAGCAATTTTCAGATATTTCATGCTCTTTTTTTTAACACGCAGAACTTTCCGACCATTTATATTAAAACACAAGAAGGAACAGAGTTGTTTTTTTCAGGGGAGAGCAATTTGAACGAACAACTGGCTACTTTACAATTGATTGTCAAAAACGCTACAATAGAAGGGAAAGCCTTAAAAAAGGTAGACCTTCGTTTTAAAAAGCCGGTGGTTTCCTATTGACGGAAGCAGATAATTTGATTAAGATTAGGTTTAAGAAAACCTTAATTGAAAGGGACTCTTTGTGAGTAAAGAGAAAATCGTTGTCGGTATCGATATAGGGTCTGCGAAAATTTGCACTATTATAGCCTCGGTTTCCAAAGAAGGACAGATTACAGTTATCGGTGTGTCCACGGTTCCCTCCGCTGGGATAAAAAAAGGGGTCGTGGTTGATATCGATGATTCGGTCGATTCAATCTCGATGTCGTTGGAGGGAGCCGAAAGAATGTCGGGATATGCGGTTTCATCAGCCTTCATCTCAGTGGGTGGAAATCATATTGCTTCTTTAAATTCCCATGGAGTGGTGGCCATTTCTAATCCAACTGGCGAAATAACCGAAGAAGATGTAGCCCGAGTGACCGAAGCGGCCAGAGCAATCTCCATCCCCTCCTCACGCGAAATAATCCATGTTTTGCCCAAAAGTTTTATTGTTGATTCTCAAGAAGGTGTACATGATCCGGTTGGGATGTCTGGAGTAAGATTAGAGGTTGAAACGCACATCATCTCCGGAGCTTCAACTTCAATGCGTAATCTGGTAAAGTGCGTTCAACAGGCGGGTGTTGATGTCGAAGATTTAGTTTTTTCAGCCCTGGCTTCTTCTTATGCGACCCTTTCGGATACTGAGAAAGAATTGGGTGTCATCCTGGTTGATATGGGAGCGGGTACCACCGATGTGGCCATTTTTATTGAGGGTGCCATTGCTTATTCTTCGGTTTTGCCAATCGGGGGGAGAAATATCACCAACGATCTAGCTATTGGTTTGAGAACTTCTTTGGAAGATGCTGAAAAAATCAAACTTCACCTTTCATCGAAAGAGACCGGCAGACCAAAATTTAAAGAGACCAATCCCACCGAGTCAAAAAGCGATGTCAAAGAAGAGAAGAGGGAATCAAAAGAGGACGAAATTGACGTTTCAGATTTAAATTTGGGAGAATTAAAAACCATCTCGAAGAAATTCCTCATTGATGGAATCATCAAACCGAGGCTTAAAGAAATAATGACACTGGTGGCTTTGGAAATCAAAAAAAGCGGATTTACCAATTCTTTGCCGGCAGGGATAGTTTTAACCGGGGGAGCGTCTGAGACAGTCGGTATTAAGGAAATTTCCAAAGAAGCCTTAAATTTACCGGTCAGAATCGCCAAACCCGAAGGTGTTTCAGGATTAATCGATGAGATTCAATCTCCGGCCTATTCCACTTCGGTGGGTTTAATTATTTTTGGTTCGGAAGTAAACAAATCCAAGGTTTTGCCAGCGGTTGGAATAACACAAATGAAGGGATTGGTCGGAAAAGTGATCAGTTGGATAAAATCTCTCATACCATAAACGGTATCTTGCCAAATTTTAAGTTTTAAACTGAGAGGTTAAAATATGTTGATAAAACCTGAATCTGAAAAATTTGCCAAAATTAAAGTGGTGGGAATTGGAGGTGCAGGAGGAAATGCCCTGCGTTCCATGATTGATCTGCAGCAAATTCAAGGAGTAGAATTTGTCGCTGTCAATACCGATATGCAAGCTTTAGCAGGGTGTCCTGCACCGACCAAAATTCAAATCGGCAATGAATTGACTCGCGGCTTAGGTTCAGGTGGAGATCCGTCCATCGGGCAGAAAGCAGCCGAAGAATCCGTAGACGAGTTGACCGAAAAACTTGGCGGAGCGGATATGGTTTTTATCACTGCCGGAATGGGTGGAGGAACAGGCACCGGTGCTTGTCCAGTGATTGCTGCAATCGCCAAAGGGTTAGGAGCATTGACCATCGGGGTGGTAACCAAGCCTTTTAATTTTGAAGGATCGATACGCCGTTCCAATGCCGAGCTGGGAATATCAAATTTGAAAGATAAAGTGGATACTTTGATTGTGATCCCAAATCAACGGCTTTTGGATTTGGTTGATCGTAAAATGCCTCTTTTGGATGCTTTTAAAGTCGCTGATTCAGTTTTGGGTCAAGGTGTGGAAGGTATCTCTGAACTCGTAGTTTTGCCGGGGCTCATCAACGTAGATTTTGCCGATGTCAGATCGATCATGACTGATGCCGGTTCAGCTTTGATGGGTATCGGCAAAGCATCAGGAGAGGACCGGGCGGAAAAAGCAGCGCGGGCAGCTATAGAGTCGCCCCTTTTGGAGGTGTCAATTGATGGAGCCAAGGGTATTCTTTTCAATATCGTGGGGGGACCAGATCTGTCGATGATAGAGGTTGATGAGGCTGCAAAAGTCATTGTTCAAGCTGCGGATTCAGATGCAAATATCATTTTTGGGGCAACCATCGATGAAGGGTATAAAGATGAAATCAAAATAACGGTGATCGCAGCCGGTTTTGACGAAAGAGAAAAGAATCTTGAGACAAAGGAGAAAAAGTTTTTAAGCTCGGAAAAGCCGACATCTAAAGCCGAAGAAGAGGATGAACTTGAAATTCCGACCTTTATGCGTCAGAAAAGGTCGTAAAATATTACCAAAATATTGAAAAGCCTTGAAGGAGCAATCACTCCTGAGCTTTCGGAAGAAACCCCGCCAAGGCGGGGAACTAGAACCGAACGGATGCTTACCGTAAATCAAGCCTAGATTGAGTGGTCCGCCAACTCGGCGGACAAAAAAGGTGGTACCGCGGGAAAGTCCTCGTCCTTTGCAACGAGGATTTTTTATTTTTTCCAAGCTTAATACCGTCCCGCATGGCGGGGCGGATGAAGCCAATCCGACGAAGTCGGGCTCAAGCGCAGCGAAGAAAAAGAAGATACCCCGACCGTAAGGTCGAGGGAGCTTTATTTCAAGAAAGCGAAGACCACGACCGTTAGGTTGTGCCCGCCTGATAAGCGAGGCAGGGATGAATCGAATGATTAATAAACTCGCCGAATCTGCCCCCGCCTGATAAGCGAGGCAGGGATTCGGCGGGGAGGATACCACGGCGCAAGGAGTGGCAGTTCATTGGCAGAATTCTTTGCGCTTATGTATTTCAAGGTAAGAAAGTGTTATTAAATATGGGAGAAGAAAAAGGCAAGCGATTTTTTAAAGAATTTTAATAGTTGTATGCCTGGGTATATCTGTTTGGGTAGACAACATGAGTAACCCTCAAGAAATTCAGAAAAGGAGAAAATAATGTTTAAACCGGTTGATGCCAATCCTGATTTTTCAAAACTTGAAAGAGAAACTTTGGAAAGATGGAAGAAGGATGGAATTATTGAAAAATATTTACACAAAAACGACGAATCCAAGAAAAGCTTCCGCTTTTTGGACGGGCCAATAACCGCCAATAATTCTATGGGTGTTCACCATGCCCACGGAAGAGCTTTAAAGGACTTTTTTCAGCGCTACTATAACCTCAAAGGGTACAAGCAACGCTTTCAAAATGGTTTTGACTGTCAGGGGTTGTGGGTCGAAGTTGAGGTGGAAAAAGAGATGGGTTTTAACTCCAAGCGCGAAATTGAAAATTATGGGTTAGCTAATTTCTCCAAAGCCTGCAGAAGGCGGGTAGACAAATTTTCCCAGGTGCAAGCCGAACAGTCGCAACGCCTGGGGATGTTTATGGATTGGGAAAATTCTTACTATACCATGTCCGAGACAAACAACCTTTACATTTGGCATTTTTTGAAGGAATGTCAAAAGCGGGGTTGGTTATACAAAGGGACAGACTCGATGCCCTGGTGTTCACGTTGCGGGACGGCTATCTCCAATCATGAGCTATCAGACGGCGGATATCAAATAGTAAAGCATGAGTCGGTTTATGTTAAATTTCCCATCAAAGGTAAAAAAGGAGAATCGCTCTTAATCTGGACTACCACCCCCTGGACGCTTTTAGCCAACGTGGCGGTGGCTGTCAATCCCAAATTCGACTATGTAAAAGTTGAAGTTGAGGGCGAAAAAGACACCCTTATCGTTGGTAGGTCAAGATTGCAGATACTAGGTAAAAAATACACCGTTCTGGCAGAGTTTAAGGGTGGCAAACTGATAGATTTAGAATATGACGGTCCTTTTGACAAACTTCCTGCCAATCGAAAAGTCGAACATCGCGTAATTTCTTGGGATGAGGTGGGGGAAGAAGAGGGAACGGGATTGGTTCATATTGCACCGGGTGCCGGCCACGAAGACTTTGAATTACATTTAAAGTATAAACTAGATTTGATTGCCCCGTTGGATGAAAACGGAATTTACCAGGAAGGTTTTGGTGATTTTACGGGAAAATCGGCCCATAAAGTGAAAAATGAGGTTTTTACTTCGCTTAAAAAGAAGGGACTTTTTTACAAAACCGAGTGGATCGAACATTCCTATCCATGTTGCTGGCGTTGTAAGGAAGAGCTGGTTTTTCGCACCACCTCGGAGTGGTTTATTAAAGTTACCCCCGAGTTTAGAAGAAAGATTCGTCAAGTGAATCGCGCCGTCAATTGGATTCCTGTGCATGCCGGCAAAAGAATGGACGATTGGCTCAAAAACATGGGTGACTGGCCGATTTCCCGTCAGCGTTATTGGGGATTAGCCCTGCCCTTTTTTGAATGCGAATGCGGTGAGTTAACGGTGGTAGATTCCAAAAAGGAATTGAAAAAATTGGCGCTTGAGCCCCGTAAAGTAGACACCTTGCCCGAGCTACATCGTCCGTGGATTGACGGCATAAAAATCAAGTGTCCTCAATGCGGAGAGGTTGTAGAGAGAATAACCGACGTGGGTGATTGCTGGTTGGACGCGGGGATCGTTCCTTTTTCAACAGTCAAATACCTGGAAGACAAAAAATATTGGCGCGAGTGGTATCCGTTTGATTTCATTACCGAGTATTTTTCCCAAATTAAACTTTGGTTTTACACCACGCTTTTTATGTCTACTGCCCTGGAAGGTAAAGCTCCTTGGAAAACGGTTCTGGCAACCGGTTTTATTGTTGATGAAAAAGGCGAGGCTATGCATAAGTCTAAGGGTAACGCGATTTGGTTTGACGAGGCGGTGGAAAAAATGGGAGCAGATGTTATGCGTTGGATCTATTTTCTCTCGCCTGCTTCACATAGCGACGCCAAACTGCCGTTTGGATTCCATTTAGCTGATGAAGCGCGGAGAAGGTTTCACTTAATTTTATGGAATGTCTACAAATTTTTTGTAACCTACGCCAACTTAGACGATTGGAAACCGGCAAAGAAGAATCCGTCAGAACTGAAACTGAGGCTTTTGGACAAATGGTTACTTGAAAGGTTGGATCAAGTTGTTTGGGAAGTGACTCAAAACTTAGATAAATATGATGCTGCAGCAGCGGGGAACCTTTTGGAGGGTTTTGTTATAAACGATCTTTCCACCTGGTATGTTCGTTTGGTAAGGGATCGTGTTTCGCCTTCCAGCCAAGATAAAAAAGATAAAGAAGTAGCCTATCACGTTTTGCATCAAACCCTCCTCATTCTTTGCAGGTTGTTGGCTCCCTTTATTCCATTTATGAGCGACAAGATGTATAAAAACCTAACGGGGGAGCCATCGGTCCATTTTTCAAGTTGGCCGAAGCTCAAAGTAAAGCCCAAAGCAAGCATTCTGATTGAAAAAATGAATCGGGCAAGGCAGATCGTTGAACTGGGTCATTCGGGAAGGAAAGAAAAAGGTGTCAAAGTCCGCCAGCCTCTGGCAGGATTGACTTATTTTTCCAATCATCCGAGGCTAGAAAGTGAATTGGAAGCCTTGATTCAAAAAGAGTTAAATGTAAAAGCTATCAAATATGAACGGGAAGAAGGCGAACTTAGGGTAGATTTGGATTTCAACCTCACCCCCGATTTAATTGAAGAAGGAAAGGTGCGCGAGATTACAAGACAGATTCAGGTACTCAGAAAGAGCCTGGGGTGTAAATTTAATGATTTAGTCAGAATTTATTTCCACGGCGATCCAGATCTGGTAGCGTTGATTGAGAAAAACCAAAACGATATCCAAAAGGAAGTTCTGATCGCCGATTCTATTCAGAGCTTTAAACCCAATATTTTAGGTAAAGAAGTCACGATCAACCAGGCTAAAATTTGGTTAGGGATAGAAAAACGATGAAGAGAAATCTATGGATTTTTTCTCCACTTGCCAAGCCATCATTTTATCTAGAGTCTGAGGGTAAACAGTGGTATTTTAGATGGGGTAATTTTGATTGGATACTTTTAATAGCCGCAATTTTTCTCATGGTTTTGGGTTCGATGACGATTTTAAGTACCGTTCTTTCCCCAGATGTTAAAATTGCCGAAAGTCAACTTTTCATTTCTCACCTTTTCAATATCGCTATTAGTTTAGGGTTCTTTCTGATCTTTTTGAGACTTGACTATCGCATTTTCAAACATTTCTCTGTTCTTATGTATTTAAGCGCAATTTTGCTTTTAATTTTTGTACTTGTCTTAGGACACACCACTCGGGGATCTATGCGCTGGATTGATCTTGGTTTTTTTAGATTTCAACCTTCAGAGATGGCCAAAATATTATTAACTTGCTCCCTGGCTTCATATTTTTCAAGTTTAAAAGAAAAGATAAACGATTTCCGTTATATTTTGCTTTCGCTTGTTTTAACTTTAATCCCTACCATTTTAGTTATTGCAGAGCCGGATTTAGGAACAGGTATGGTATTGATTGCCATTTGGATAGGAATGTTAATTCTATCAGGTGCCAGGCTGCGATATTTAGCTCTTTTTTTCTTAGGTGGACTCTTAACACTTCCTCTGGTTTGGTTTTTTATTCTGGTTCCCTATCAAAAAGATAGAATTTTAGCATTCCTAAACCCCAAAACCGATCCTCTGGGCAGTGGATATGCTGTGATTCAGTCGATTATTGCAGTTGGTAGCGGAAAGCTTTTAGGCCGCGGATGGGGCCGCGGCACACAAAGTCACCTTCAATTTTTACCGGAACGCAGCACCGATTTTATTTTTGCGTCTTTGGCCGAAGAACTAGGATTTCTAGGAATAAGCATTCTTCTTCTTTCCTACGGATTTTTCTTAATACGCATTTTAAAAATAGTCAAAAATGCGGCGGATTCGTTCGGGAGTTTTATTGGAATAGGTTTTTTTATGATGTTTATCTTTCAGATAGTAGTTAATATCGGAATGAATCTTGGAATTATGCCAATAACAGGTATTCCCCTGCCACTGGTATCCTATGGCGGGACTTCGCTGGCTACCTGTTTCATTGCTTTAGGTATATTGGAATCAATAGCGCTTCATCAAAGCACGTCTTCGGGCATGAAGATCGATTCCGAAGAGATCTAGATTTTCAGCAGAAGAGAAGCAATTGACAGCTTGCGCAAAGTCGAGTAAGATGTTGAAGTATTAGCGTGGAACACCACCGATAAAGGTAGAGATAAAAAGTTAAGGAGAAAATTTATGAAACAAGCAGTTATTAAAATTGGCGGTAGCCAGCTTTTGGTTGAGGAAGGAAAACTATATACGATCGACCGCATTCAAGGCAGAAAGGATGAAAAAATAAAGATTGATCAAGTTTTAGCATTCATTTCGGCAGACGAGGTAAAAATCGGAAAACCTGTTTTAAAGGGTATTTCGCTGGAGGGAGTTGTTGTGGATCAGATACAAGGAGAGAAGAAAATGATTTATAAATATCGGGCAAAATCCAGATATCGCAGAAAGAGTGGATATCGAAGCCTAAAAACCAAAATAAAAATAAACAAAATTCAAGAGGAGTAATTTATGGCGCATAAAAAAGGAGGCGGATCCACCAGTTTAGGACGCGATTCACAGTCCAAAAGATTAGGGATCAAGAAATACGGAGGTCAGAAGGTAAAGATAGGTGAAATTATCATACGGCAGAGGGGCACACCATTCAGACCAGGGAAAAACGTTGGTTTGGGCAAAGATCATACTCTTTTTGCCGAAAAGGAGGGTACGATCACTTTCAAGAAACGATGCGGCAGAAAGATGGTTGAGGTATTTTAGCTTCTTCTTGAGTTAATCGAAGGAGATTTCCAATGAATCAAGGCGGGATTCATGAGTTAGATATAAATTTAATACAGCCAAATCCCTTACAGCCGCGCGGGTCCATTGCTCCCAATTCACTTTTGGATTTAGCTGAATCTATACGTGAACACGGTATTTTAGAGCCGTTGGTGATTGCTCATACACCAGCCGGATATCAGATAATTGCCGGTGAGAGACGGTGGCGGGCAGCCAAAATGGTGGGATTGAAATCTGTGCCGGTGGTTATCAAGAAAGTAAAACCCTCAGAGATGTTGATTTTAGCCATCGTCGAAAATTTGCAACGAGAAGATCTCAATGTTTTTGAACAAGCCGCAGGTTACAAAAAATTGAATGAAGAGTTCGGTTTATCCCATGAAGATATCGGAAGAATGGTGGGTCTGGCGCGGACTGAAGTTACCAATACCATCCGTATGCTTAATCTGCCGGATATTGTTAAGGACGCAGTTTTAACAGAAACTATCAATAAAAGTCAAGCACAGGCGCTGTTGCATTTGCGCAGTAATGAGATTATGGTCCAAGTTTTTACGACCAAGGTTCTCAGGGAAAATTATTCAGTAAGACAGATTGAAGAATTAGCCAGAAGATTAGAGCAAGAAGGAAAAATTCAGCGCGGACAGGGACGTCCGGCGATTTGGAAACGGAGTAAAAAAAGCCAGGAAATCGAAGAGCGCATCCAAAAAGAACTGGGTTGTGAGATTGATTTAAGGCGTTCCACTCGTCAAATTAGAATGGTTTTAACCTTTGCACAAGAAGAGACTCTAGAAAAAATTTACCAGCGTTTGATACGCCCCGAATAAATACACCTATCTTTCAATTATCCCATCAATTACAATTTATACAGACTTACCCATTTTTCTAACGAAACGAATCTAGGCCATTACGAGTAGTGATAATTTTGTTGCCTGCGCCGTCGAATTCATTCTCGCGTCTGCCCAACTTATGTGATCAGGCCTAAAGAAGCCTGAAAGGTTAGGTATTACGCTCGAGAATGAATAGTAAACCCGCAAATGAAGAATGAGACAATTTAAAGCACCAATATCAGAGAAGGTACGGAGGATTTGCTGCCGCTTAAGATTCATTTGACTATTCCGATTTTCGAGGGCGGCCAATAGCGAAAGATAGCACGTCCGATGATATCTTCGCGCGGAACCGTTCCCCAGGCTCTCGAATCTGAGCTTTTTTCACGGTTATCACCGAGCACAAAATAGGAATCAAGAGGGACTAGAGTTTTAATATCGGTTGGGAAACGACTTCCTCCGGAAGTGTAGAAATCATCAGGGATGTAATATTCTTTTAATTCCACCCCATTGGGATTTTCTTCGTTAAAAACATAAACTCGTCCATTATGAATCAAGATCGACTCCCCCGGTTCCGCAATGATTCTTTTGAAAAAATCGGTTTTCAGATTACCTGGGTATTGAAAAACGATCACATCGCCACGTTTTGGTTGCCGCAAGCGATAAGTAATTTTATCCGTCAAAATATACTCGCCATTGTTGAAATTCGGTTCCATGGAAGCTCCCAAGATTTGATTCGGTTGGCATAAAAAATGATAGACAAAAATAAAGATTGCAGCAGCAATCAGAAATGTTTGCAAAAAATCAACTAAAAAAAGACCGAGTTTTTTGGAAAACGACTCCTCGGTTTGAGGTTTCAAATATACTTCTTGCGCGATAGTCGGTTTTTGAATGTTTTCTTCCATATATTTTTTAATGTTAGTTAAACAAACTTTAATTCGCGGATGGTCTGATTTCTGTTTCCGATTATATACCCAAATTATTACAGTTAGCAGGCAAACCGATTTCAGGTATATATTCACCAACTCTCGTCCTCCGAATCGGAGGACTCGAGCATGCTGATTATAAATCAGAAGAGCGAGGTTTGCAAGAATATTGAGGTGTGATAAAATAAGGTGGTTTTAATCATCTTCGATTCTCTAGGGTCCGTAGCTCAGTTGGTTTAGAGCGCTAGTTTCACATACTAGAGGTCAGAGGTTCGAATCCTCTCGGGCCCATTTTGGCTCTTGTGTCATGTCAATCTCGTGTTTTTTAAAAACTGAAATTTTCCTCAAGGATTGCAGTTGCTGATGGAGTTCAAATGGTATCTAACCAAAGTTCAAACGATGCAAGCTATAACCATCCAATTTTTTTGCAACCTCTAAAGGTACAACTTTTTACTGATGGTGGTTCAAGAGGGAATGATAAGGGTGAAGGAAAAGGACAAGGCGCAGGGGCTTGGATGATATTTGATGAGAAGGGTAATCTTGTAGAAAAAGGAGCTAAATTCTTTGGCGAGGTAACCAATAATGAGGCCGAATATTTAGCCCTAATCGAAGGATTGAAACTTGTTTTGAGATATAAACCGAGCAAGGTTTGCTGTTTTTCAGACAGCTTACTGCTGGTAAATCAAATGCAAGGAAACTTTAAAATCAAAAAGGATCAGCTTAAAAAAATGGCCATCCAAGCCAAGAAGGTAGCTGCCTATTTTAGGTTTATTGAGTATCGACATGTTCCTCGAAGCCATCCAAGCATTCGGATGGTTGACAGAATGTTAAATAAGATTTTAGATCAAACCCTCAATGGATAAATTTTCTTATATTAGAAATCAAGATTTTATAAGCCCCACTAAAGGTAAAATGGGCCTGGATCGGGTTTTAAGTGAAATTAAAAAGTTCATTGATGAGAAACCAGATATATTCTATCGACTAGTGATTGGGAGTGATTCCCACTTAAGGCGATACCAGGGGAAGACAATAGCTGATTTTGTGACGGCGATTGTAATTCATCGCCAAGGATTAGGCGGCCGGTATTTTTGGCTTAAAATTCCTCAGGATCAAACTTATTCTCTGCGCGCTAAAATCTATACCGAGACCATCATTTCTTTAGAATTAGCTCAAAAATTGGTTCCTAAGCTTAAAAGTCTACTTGATGGAGAAAATTACGCTTTGGAGATCCATATCGATGTAGGGGAAAGCGGTCCTACCCGAGAGATGATTAAGGAGGTAGTGGGGATGGTTAATGGAAATGGTTTTCCGGCCAAGACCAAACCGGAGTCTTTTGGCGCTTTTGTGGTAGCTGATCGGCACACCTAAAAAACGGCTGTTAGCTGCTGGCAACTGGCTCAAGAAAAGTCAAAGGTCAAAATTCAAATCTAAAAAACTGCAAGGGGAAAATTATGGCTAAGACGCTGCAGGAACTTCAGAAAATAATCGTTCAATTTCGCGACGAAAGAGGTTGGAAAAAACATCATAAACCAAAGAATTTAGCCATCTCGATAAGTATAGAAGCCTCAGAACTGCTCGAACATTTTCAATGGGGAGGGAATGGCGACATTGCAGAGATGTCACAAAAATCGGAATGGAAAAAGAATGTAATGCTCGAAATGGCAGACGTTTTAATCTATATGTTTTCTTTGGCCGATGCATTAGATATTGATTTGGAAAAAGCAGTTCTTACCAAGAATGACATCAATAAAGTACGTTTTCCCAAAGAAACGGTAAAAGACATCTCCTTGAAAAGTTATGCTCAACGCAGAAAAGCGATGCAGAATTTAAGAGAGAAGGTGAACAATGAGTAAAGATTTGTATGTTTCACCCTATAAATTGCAAGGTTTTGCAGAATGCCCACAATGGTTTTATTTTGAATATCTCGACGAAGAGATCCATCCTTACCGCAGAGAATTAAAGAAGCCGCGGAGTTTCTTTACGGTCGGCGATTGCGTGCACAAAACTATCAGTGCCTTTTTTATCCGTTCAGTGGGACAACGGAACGAGCAACTACTTTTTGATTTATTGAAGCAGATTTGGGATCAGTATTCAGGAGCCAGAGGTGGATTTGAAAACGCCGAGGAAGAGAAAAACTGTTTTATCGAGGCCAAAGAAATGCTTAAAAACTTTTGGAAACGCCAGCAAAAAATGGGCGAGCCATTTTATTCTCCTGGGATTGTTCCCGGAAAAGAGCTTAAAAAAAGCGAAATCGGTCCTGACCTAATTCTAATGGGAAAACTCGATCGTATTGATCCGGAAGGCGAAGACTTGCATGTTATTGATTACAAGACCGGTAAAAAAGAAGAAGGAAGTTCTTTTCAGATCATGGCCTATGGAGTTCTGGCCGAAGCCGTTTTTCAAAAAGATGTTTCCAAAGTGAGCTTTTGGTATCTGCGTTCCGGAAGAATGCAGACCTTCCTATATAATTTGGAGGAGCGGGATAAAATTTTGGAGAAAATAAATACCATTGTCAGTAAAATTAAAGCAGAGAAAAAATTCGCTCCCAGGGTAGGAAGTCGTTGTTACATCTGTGATTATGTACAATTTTGTCCCAAAAAAGAAGAGGTTTTGAAATTGCTTAAAAAAGAAATGCCTTCTCAGCGCGAGATCAGCAAGCTTCCCTTTTGACATCTTTTTGAGTTAACTCTATAATTCGCGAGCGAGAACTACTTATTTTACCTTTGGGGGAAGCTTTGCTTCCGCCAGCTGATGGTCGCGAAGCGAAATATACAGTACCACGGCGTAAAGTCTGTGGGAATCTATACATATTTTTCTAAACTACTTCAATGGGAACAGGTCAAAGAATCATAAAAAATACTTTTGCCCTCACCATCTCTAATTTTGTGCCCAGGGCGATACAAACGCTTCTTGTTTTTTACGCCGCACGTTTAGTGGGTGATGTTGGTTTGGGAAAGTACTACACCATTTCATCCTTGATAGCGATCTTGTCCTTAGTGACTGACTTTGGTCTTAATGGTTTGATAACACGCGAGATTGCTAAAGACAAAAGCGATACTCAGAAGTATTTTTGGAACATTCTTTTCTTCAAAATATTCCTGTTTCTTCTTTCCTTCATTTTTTTGATTCTGACAGTCAAAATTTTAGGCTATTCGGTTGATATTCTCAAAGGCGCCTATATTTTTGGTCTTTTTATGATTATTTCGGCCATATCTTCTTTTATCTGCGCTTTTTGGCAAGCTTTTGAAGAGATGAAATTTATTGGAATCTTTGCTACCCTAGGATCCCTTTTTAACCTTGGGATTACCGTTTGGTTATTAATGAGAGGAGCCGGGTTTATGAGTTTAATTTGGGGATTGGTGGTTTCCTCTCTCGTGACCCTCTTTTTGCACTTAATTTTTTTCGGAAGAAGGGCAAGCCTTAAATTTGAAAATATAGACCTTCTTTTTTTAAAGAAAATCTTGAAAGTGGTGGTTCCCTTTGCGCTGATTTCAATTTTTTCTACTATTTACTTCCGTCAAGATATCATTTTTTTATCCAAATTTAAAAATGACGCTGTGGTTGGTTGGTATGGCTCTGCTCATAAGATCATCGAAGTTCTGCAGATGGTACCTTATGCTTTTTTGGGAGCGGCTTATCCTGTCTTTTCCAGAACTTTTCACGAGAATTTTAGGAATTTTACTTTCCTTTATAGGCAGGTTTTTAAGATTCTAATATTTCTATCTTTTCCGATAGCCATAGGACTGGCAGTCCTGAATCGACAGATAATCCTCCTGCTTTACGGCACCAATTTCCTGAACGCTTCAACTTCGCTTGTGATTTTAGCCGGGGTTCTCCTCCTTCTTTTCCCCAATACTTTATTTACCATCGTAGCCATGGCGATTGATAAAATTAAGTTTGCGAGCCTCATTGCGTTTATAGACATCATTTTAAGTATTATTTTTAACTTAATTTTTATCCCAAGCTGGGGACTAAATTGGAGTTTAAATGGCGCCAGTTTAACGGCTCTTATTTGCGAAACCTTTAATTTTATTGCTTTTGCTTTCTATTTAAACCGTAAAGTTTTTAAACTTGATATTTTTAAAGTGGCGGTGATTCCTTTTGTTTCAGCGGCCATCATGGGGATTTCGGTTTGGTTTCTGCGTCCTTTTGGATTGTGGATTTGTCTGGCGGCCGGAGCGATGGTTTATCCCTTAATGTTGGTAATTTTCAAAGGAATCAGCCGGGAAGAATTTGTATTTATCAGAGGATTGATTTTCAAAGGGAAAAGTAGGTTCCAGCAATGATGCGAATTTGTTTTGTGGTCAATACATTGGGGTTGACAGGAGGGATCAGGGTTGTGTTCGAGCACTCCAACAAACTGCAAGAGCGCGGACACGACGTCTCAATCGTTCATTTACTGAAACTTAAAGACGGTCTTTATGGTTCTTTAATCGGTCGCCTGAAACAGATTAAATATCTTATTTTGTGCATTTTGGGTTGGGACGAGATAAAGTGGTTTAAGCTTCAGAAAAACATCAGGGTCCTTCATCTATATTCTTTAGACAAGCTTAAGGCGGTTGATGCGATCATTGCTACTGCCAATGAGACCGCTGATTGGGTCGCTAAATTAGACAGGCAAAAAGGAGAGAAATTTTATTTTGTCCAGGACTATGAAAATTGGACGCGGGAGGAAGCCCTGGTTGACGCCACCTATAAACTTCCTCTGAAGAAGATAGTTGTTTCCTCGTGGTTAAAAACAATACTTAAAGACAAATTTAACCAGTCCGTTTGCGGAGTTGTCATCAACGGGATTGATTTTGACCGATTTTATTGCAGGGATAAAAAATATAATAAAAATAAAAAGATACTGATGCAATACCATGTTTTACCCAAAAAGGGGATTAAAATCGGACTTGAAGTTTTAAAGCAGATAAAGGAAAAATTTAAAGAAGTTGAAATCATCTTGTTCGGGGTTTATCCGCCCCAAGAAAAGTTGCCGGAAGGCACAAAATATTATTATAAGATTAGGCAAGATGAATTGATTAAACTTTATCATTCCGCCGACATTTTTATTTCGACTGGCCTGCAGGAAGGATTTAACCTGCCTCCGATGGAAGCTATGGCAGCCAAGTGTGCGGTCGTCGTAACTCGGGTGGGGGCAGTTCCTGACTATACGATTGAAAATAAGACTGCGATTGTTATTCCTCCTGGTGAGATTCGACCCCTACTTTCAGCCTTGGAAGAGCTGATCACCAACAATGATAAGCTTAGAATGATTGCCGAAGCAGGCAACGAACATGTCCGGTATTTTACTTGGGAAAAGGCAAGCCAGGAATTAGAAAGTTTACTTTTAAAAAACATAATTAATTGAGATAAAAATCAATCCAATGGCTTTTTCTATTATCATCTTGAGTTACAATACCAAGCAATTGCTTACCGATTGCCTCAATTCCATTTTGGGTATAAGTCATAATGAAAATCTTGAGATTATTATTGTTGACAATTGTTCGCAGGACGGCAGCGTAGATTTTCTTAAACGCAATTTTGGAAAAAGGATAAAGATAATCGAAAATAAGGTTAATAAGGGTTTCGGCGTTGCAAACAATCAGGGTGCCCGTGAGGCCCGCGGCCAATATTTATTTTTTGTCAACAGCGATACCCTTCTTTTCGATGACATTTTCGGCAAGGCTAAAAGGTTTTTTGAGCATAGCCCTCAAACGGCTCTTGTTGCCCCGCAATTGATTTTGGAAAACGGTGAAGAACAGAAATACGCTTATGGAGGATTTCCGAATTTTCCGAATTTAATTTTAAGAAAATTTAGTCAAGAGGCAAAAGATAAGATGGTTTTTGAAGTAGATTGGGTAAGCGGCGCCGCCTTTTTCATCAAGAAAAACGTCTTTGATAAAATCCAAGGCTTTGATGCAAATTTCTTTATGTACTTTGAAGACATCGATTTGTGTAAAAGAGTGAAAGACATGGGTTATCAAATTGCCGTGAATAAAAATCTTAAGATTGCCCATTTGGGAGGAAAAAGCATTAGTGCCGCTTGGCAAAGGAAAAAGCTCTACTATCGTTCCCAAGATTTTTTTTGCAGGAAACATTACGGATTGGCGGCGATGCTGATTTTAAAGCTAATCCGTTTGCCATACCAAGCCTTGGTTTATGCGTTTAGTTTAAAGAGAGTCTGAAGTAACAAGCAATGCGTCAATTAATCATCAATATCATCATGCATCTCGTAGAAACACTCCCGCACCTTATTTTGGTAATGGTCTTTTTCGGGATGGCTTTTGTGGTTGGTTTTTCTGCAGTCAAAAGATTCAAGAGACTATATTTTCCTCACCCCTTTTTCAAAGTCAGTCTTTCTTTGATTCTTGGTTTTTTAATTCTATCCGGAACAATTTTCCTGCTTGGTATTTTACACGCGCTTTATAAACCGGTCATATGCGGTTTATCACTCTTGTTTTTATTGATCGGGGTAGGTGATAATCGTTTCCAAATTTGGAAATGGGTCGGGAAATTCAAATCTTTGATAACCACCCAAAAGAAGGTAAATTTGGACTTTGTTTCTTCAGGGTCCATCTTGCTGATTGCGACTTTCGCAGTCTATGCTTTAATTAATTCCACTCTACCGGATTGGGGTTTCGATTCCAACTGGTACCACTTAACGGAACCGATGCTGTATTTACGGCAACACTCTTTGAACGTCATTCCGGGCGGAGTGCTTAGTTATTCAACCATGCCTCAAGCGGTTGAGATGCTTTATTTGATTATTCTTTCTGTCGGAAACAGCGTTACCACCTCCATTTTCAGTGCTGGTATCTACCTCCTCTTTTTAATGGCTGTTTTTACCCTTTCCCTCCAAATTCTCAAAAAGCAAAATTTATCTCTTTTGACAACTGCGATTATAGCCGGTATTCCTCTAATTCTCGACCAAGCCCCGGTGGCTTATATAGACATATTTTTGACAATGGTTGAGCTAACCGCCCTCAGCTTGCTCATGCTGATCTTAGAAAAGAAGAACCAGACAGGGAAAAAAGCCGCCCTTTTTTTATTGGGTATCTTGGCCGGTTTTTCGTTAGGGATTAAACTCTTGGCGGGGATTTTTGTTTTAATCTTATTTTTGTTTGTCTTGAGCATTTTGGCATTTGAGTCAAGAGAAGAAAACCTGAAAGTCAGGTTAAGCCATCTTGTTTTATTTCTCATTCCCATAATCCTCATCTATGGTCCTTGGGCGTTGAGATGTTTTTTGGCCACAGGTAATCCTTTCTCTCCCCAGCTTGGTTTTTTATTTTCTCAAGCTTCCTCAAGCTCGCGGATGGTTAACGCAGTTGATTATACGGCCTTTCTCCAAGAAAATCCTTGGTGGAAAATTTACAGAATTCCTCTTTGGTTTGTCAGCAAGTTGGAAGCAGGCTGGCCATTGTTTTTTACTTTGTTCTTTTTACCATTTGTATCTTGGAAATCAAAAGCCAGTCGGTATTTAATTTTTTTTATCCTGGTTTTTGGTGTAATATGGTATTATACGCCGCCGCAAGTACATCGTTATCTCATGCCGACTTTTCCTGTGATTGCCGCCTTAGGAGTCAGTGGTTTGGACAATCTTTTAAAACAAAAGGCAAAAATCATGACGATTGCCGGTAGTTTTTTTCTGGTGAGTATAATATTTCAATTTTGTGCATATTATGGAAAAACACAGGATTTTTACCCCTTTTTTACCTATGCGCTCGGAGCAAAAAGAATCGAGGAATTTAAGCAATCCAAATTTGTAAACGAGCAGTATATGTTTTATGATTATGATCACTCAGTCAAACAGATTGTTGGCGGAGAGAAGATAATTACCCTAGGAGTTCATCTGATGTATCCCGCCTTGGAAGAATTTCAAGCTTCGGACATAACCTATAGCGGTTTAGACTTGGATCAGATAACAAGTTTTTCAGACCTGAAAGATCAGATGCAAAAGAAAAACTACAAATATATTTTAACCATCCGCAAGGATCTGCCTTTTATGTTTGCCGAATATACAAACAGAAATCTGGATAATGACGATCTAAGCTCAAGTTTCAAGTTGCTGAAATTTGATTCACTAGGAAGTAGCTATTATTTGTATACAATCAAATGATACTTTCAATCATTATTCCGGTTTATAATGAAATTGAAACCATAGAGCAGATAATCAAAAAAATTCTGGCAGTGGATATTGAAAAAGAGATTATCATTGTTGATGATGGTTCAACTGATGGGTCTGGCGAATATCTGCGAAAATTACATTATGAAAATATCAAAGTTATTTTTCATAAAAAGAATCAGGGGAAAGGAGCCGCGGTTAAAACCGGAATAGAGAACGTTTCCGGTGACTATTTACTTGTCCAGGACGCCGATTTAGAATACAATCCACAGGATTACAAAAAGTTAATTGCCCCCATTATTGAGAAAAAAGCGCAGGTTGTCTATGGCTCTCGTTTCAAAGGTGGCGGAAAGATGTTTTTCAAACAATACATAGGTAACAAGTTTTTAACTTACTGCATAAATTTGCTTTATGGATCAAAATTATCGGATTTGCACACTTGTTATAAACTAATACCAAAATCCATCGCCCAATCTTTCGTACTCCGCGAAAAAGGATTCGGGTTTGATACGGAAGTTACCGCGAGATTGCTCAAAAAGAAAATTGCAATTTATGAAGTCCCGATTTCGTTTGCCTATCGGGAGTCAAAACAAGGAAAAAAGATTTCGTATCTTAAAGACGGATTCAAATCTTTGTGGATTTTGATTAAAATCAAACTCGGGTGGTCTTAGTCAAAAAGGGTTAAATCCGTACAAATTATAATCATGCAAAGGGAGAAACTAGGATGTTAAATTTAGGGCTTATTTTAATTAGCGTTTGCCTGGGGGTTTTTGGTCAATTGTCGATGAAATATGGAACTAACCAGATCGGCGCCATCGTTTTTGCCCAACCCCGTCAGTTCTTAGCACAGGCCTTTACCAATCTTTATGTTTTGGCGGGATTAGCTTTATACGCTATTTCTTCAGTCCTCTGGATCATTACCTTGTCGCGCGTTGATCTGTCTTTTGCCTATCCCTTGGTTTCTTTGGGTTATGTGTTGGTTTTGGTCCTATCGGCGTCTCTTTTTAAGGAGAAAATTTTACCGGTACATTATTTCGGAGTACTTTTAATTATTGCGGGCGTGATATTCATTACTCGTGGGCGATAAAACCTTCATCTTCAAATGAAAACTTTACGATTTTTAATCATTGTATTTATCCTAACAATTCCTTTGGGACAATATAGCCGTTTACCTCTGGGAAGCATCGAGGGGGCTGTTTATTTGTCAGATTTGATCGCGGGACTAATCTTGCTCGTTTTTCTTTTTCAGATTTTGATTTCAAAAAAGTCTTTCAAATTGCCTCCGTTTTTCCTCTCGATTGTGGTTTTTATTCTGGTTGCCCTCACCACCCTTTTTTTTGCTAAACAAAATTTATCATTGACGGAGTGGGCAACAAGCTCTTTTTATCTTCTGCGTTGGATGGCTTATACCGGTTTATATTTTAGTGTTTATAGTTTAATTGCCGTTTCAGAAAGTAAAGAAAGAGAGGTCAGGCTGATTGTTAATCTCTTAATTTTAGCGAGCCTGATTTTAGGCATCCTGGGTTTAGTACAATTTGTTCTCTTCCCTGATTTTTCCAAGATGGTCGAACATGGATGGGATCCGCATTATTATCGGGTTTTGTCAACTTTTTTTGATCCGAACTATGTGGGAGGTTTTTTTGTTCTGAGTTTGGTTCTAATTCTAGGATTGCACTTTTTTGAACCGGAAAAGAAGATAAATTGGTTTCATTTTATCACCACCGGCATTATTTTTGTGGCAGTAATCCTCACCTTTTCCAGGAGTACTTATCTGATGTTGATTGTCTCGGTTGGATTACTGGGATTGATCAAATCGCGAAAGTTGTTATTGGTAGGACTGCTGTCTTTTATCTTAGCCTTTTTATTGATCCCTCGGGTTCAGGAAAGGATTTATGGAGCCATAGTGAATATCGACGAATCAGCTAAAGCCAGATTCACCTCCTGGGAGAATGGAATCACCATTGCCAAAGATAATTTTTTAACTGGTGTTGGTTATAATACTTATCGTTATGCTCAAATTCGCTACGGATTTATAGATTCTTGGGATTTAGAGGCAGGCGGGCGCTCAGGAGCCGGTGTGGACAGCAGTTTACTGCTGATTTTAGCCACCACCGGGATTTTTGGATTGTTGTCCTATTTAGGAATTTTTAGCGTGGCTTTAATAAAGAGCGGGAGAGGAATTTTTGCAAACAGGCTTAATTTGGCTAAAGGTTTGAGTTTAGTTATATTTTGTGGATTAGCAGGACTAATGATGCACAGTTTTTTCGTAAATTCGCTTCTTTATCCTTGGATTATGGGTTGGGTTTGGATAGTCTTAGGTTTACATAGCGGTTTAAATCGATGATCGTTGAATATTTAATATATCTCACCATTTTCTTGCTTCCTTCTTATATTGTGCGGTTTAAAATCGGTTTTGTACCTTTCACTCTTCTTGAAGTTTTAGTTTTATTAACTTTTTTAACCTGGATTGGCGAGAAAGTTAGAGAATCGCTAACCAAGAGGAGAAAATCGCCTTTTAGGCTCCTTGCAGCCCTCAAAAACCCATTCATTTTAGTTTCTCTGGGATGGATCATATTAAGTTTAATGGAAGTCCTTGTTTCTGTCGATAAAAGCGGAGCCTTGGGAATTTTTAAAGCTTACTTTTTAGAACCGGTTTTATTTTTTTGGGTTCTTACTGATAAAATAGCTTTTCGAAAACAGTTTTTGAGAGTGATGGGTGCTCTCATTCTGTCAGGGATCGGAATTGCCATTTTGGCAATCATCCAACATTTTACTCTATGGGATCCGTTTGCGCCGGCCGAAATTGCTCAGGGAAGAGTGACGGCAGTTTATAATACCGCCAATGCCGTCGGCCTTTTTTTGGGCCCAATGATCGGAATTGTCGCAGCCCTGCTTTTCATTAAGAGGGAAAATCAAAAAAGCCTGCCTGTAAGAGTTGGGAGAAGTTTAGGATTGGTTTTGATTTTAATGCTGGCAGCTATCTATTTTTCTTTTTCTCAGGGTGCCTATGTGTCGGTTATAGCAGTCGGGATTCTGCTTAGCTTTTTTTATGTTTTGATCCGCATCTTAAGATCAAAATTTAATCTTCTACTCAAAATTTTATCTGGTTTAGGTTTATTATATTTGCTTTTTAATTTACTCTTTTTTGCCTTTCTACCGCGATTGATACCGAATATGCCGTCAAAACCCATTGTCCGGCAAACAGACAATACCCTCACCATCAGATTATGCCTGTGGGAGGGAACGCGCGCCTTGCTTTTGGCAAAACCTGTCCTTGGTTCCGGCCTGAACGGTTTTCAAACCGACTATGTGCAATATTACACCTGTGACTCTGAGCCTTTGCAATACCCTCATAATCTAATTTTGAATTTTTGGGTGGAATTGGGAATCATCGGTTTATTCCTGATAACAGCCATCATCTATCTTTATTTTAAAACCATCTTTATCAATCTTTCAAAAGCTTGTCAAAAAAAGGATAGTTTGGCGGCAAAGATTGGAGTTGGTTTGTTTACGGCTATGTGTTACTGGTTAGTCCACGGCCTGGTCGATGTGCCCTATTTTAAAAATGATCTAAGTCTTGAATTTTGGGTCTTAGTAGGACTTGCGTTGTGCTACTCAAGGACATTTGTTTCCGACGGATCTTTGGCGGAAGGAGCATAAGAAACTGTTTTTTCTACGGTAGTTTCGTTACCAGCTTCATCTTTGGCTATAATTTTGATTTTATTTTCTCCGGGAGTAAGGTTTAAACGATAAGAAAATTTGCCTGTATTTTCCACAATCACCTGATGTTCGTTAACAACCAAAAAAGCGTCGGGTTCGGTAATGCCCTCGATAGTGACAGTAGAG